>SWCD01003583.1_pt1 | contig 53163 bp, 51 predicted proteins | sample 4693011 | NCBI WGS metagenome assembly SWCD01 (sample SAMN10267278, study PRJNA491770) | bioreactor metagenome | isolation source: DHS bioreactor inoculated with marine | place: Japan: Omine Ridge, Nankai Trough
TACAACGACGCTCTTCCGATCTTTTCCTCTCCACCGGGATCCGACATCGAAATGGCACTCAGCGCCGGCGTCAGCTGTGTGGTCTGGGTCGATGCCGATGACGCCCATGCTGAGTATCACGAAGCATTCGAGAAGGTGGGCCTGCGGTTGCTCACCGGATGCAACCTCGCCACCGGCATCGCTCCGGCGTTGACCGCCCACGAGGTCGCGGCGGCAGATACGGTGCTCGACGTGACGATGGCCTGGACTGAACCAGGGACGCCGCGCCGCCGCGGCGAACCGATCCCATTTCCCGAACCGGTTGGCTCCCGATGGGGAGAACCGAGAGAGACCGAATTCGCCGATCGCGCCTACGTGGCGCGGGTGGCGGGCAGCTGGGCAGCGGCGATGGCCAAAGTCACCGGGGCCTCCCCTGCTGGAGTGGTCACGCGAATTGTCGGGGTCTCCGATCTTGCGGTTCACCTCGAAGCGCTGTCCTTTGCCACCGGAGCAATGCTCGTCACGGCATATCCGGCCGGGAGCTCACGCCCTGCTGATCTCGCCGACCTATACCTCGCCAGAGCGCTAGACACCGGTCTCGATGTTGCCGCGCACACGCATCACGGGAATTGATCGGGCCTCCGAGCCGTTCCTCTGACTATGCGCCCACTCATCATGCTTCTTGCCCTGGGTCTACTCGCCGCCGCCTGCACGACAACCGACCGCGGAACCGAGTCGACCGTGCCCTCGACCGTCTCGGCAACGGCCGGATCAATCGATGAGCCCGCACCCGTCACCCAGTCGTATGCGGGAACAGCCCCTGCTCCGGAGTTCCCCGATGGTCTCGAATGGATCAACGCCGAGAGCGCAATACGCCTGGCGGACCTGACGGGCAAGATTGTCCTCCTCGACTTCTGGACGTATGGGTGCATCAATTGCATCCACGTCATCCCCGACCTCAAGCGTCTCGAACAGGAGTACCCGGCGGAACTGGTTGTCATCGGAGTCCACTCGGCGAAATTCGCCAACGAGGGGGACACCGAGAACATCCGACAGGTGGTCATGCGCTACGAGGTAGATCACCCGGTGGTCAACGACAACGAGTTCCGCGTCTGGCAGACCTGGGGAGCACAGGCATGGCCGACAATCGCACTCATCGACCCTGCAGGAAACGTGGTCGGCATGCAGGCCGGGGAGGGCGTCTATGAGACCGTGCAACCGGTGATCGACAGTCTCATCGCCGAGTTCGACACCCAGCTCGACCGAACGCCATTCGTACTAACGCCCGAACGCACCGGAGCAGCGAATACCGTGCTCTCGTATCCGGGCAAGGTCACCGTCGGTGACGGTGTTCTCTACATCAGCGACACCGGTCATCACCGTGTCATCGCCGCGGATCCCGAGACCGGTCAGATCACTGGGGTCTTCGGGAACGGGCAACCCGGCTTCGAGAGTGGGCCGGCTCTTCAGGCTCAGTTCGACTCGCCCCAGGGGTTGGCGTATGACGCGGCCACTCAGAAGCTCTATGTCGCCGATACGAACAACCACGCGATCAGGACCATCGACGTGAGCAGCGGTGACGTCACAACGCTGACCGGGACCGGGGTCCTCGGCTGGCCCCCCGCCGCGGGTCTCCTCGAAAATGCCCGCCTCAATTCGCCATGGGGACTCACTCTTCGCGACGGAGATCTGTGGGTGGCGATGGCGGGCTTTCACCAGATTTGGGTTGCCGATCTCGAAGGCGGCGTGATCAGCCCGGCAGTGGGTAGTTCCCGCGAAGGCGTGGCAAATGGCGATCTCGCCGCGGCCGAGCTCGCTCAGCCCAGCGGTCTCGCCTTTGACGACACGGGGCGTCTCTACTTCGCCGATTCTGAGTCGAGCTCAATCCGCTGGGCCGACGCCGTTACGCCCGGCGGGCAGACCGGAGTGCTCTCTGGATCCGACGTCAATCTCTTCGACTTCGGCGATGTTGACGGCACCGGAACGACAGCTCGCCTGCAACACCCCCTCGGTGTTGTCTGGGACCCAGTCAGCGGTGACGTGATCATCGCCGATACATACAACAGCAAGTTGAAGCGGATCGACAGGAATACGGGAGAAACCCAGACCTATCTGGGCAGCCAACACGGCTGGGCAGACGGCAGCAATCCTCGCTTCTACGAGCCAGGGGGTCTAGCCATCCATGGCAGGATCCTGTTCGTCGCCGATACCAATAACCACGTCATCCGTACCGTGAATCTCGAAACCGACACCGTTTCCACGCTTGTCCTCTATGGCAGCGAGGAGTTCGCTCCCCCGCCCAGCGACTCCGACTACCCCGGGAAGATCATCGACCTCCCGGAGCTGACAGTTGCCTCTGGGCTCGGCGTGATCCGCCTCGATATCGAGCTGCCGGAGGACTACAAGGTGAACGAAGAGGCTCCGTCGAGCGTGACATTCTCGGTGAGCGGCGCTGTCGCAGAGTTCGCAGCTGGTCTCGATCAATCGCTGACCGGAGCGGCCCTCCCGGTCACCCTCGATGTTGCGTTCGTCTCTGGGTCGGGGACAGTCACCGCCGACGTGACCCTGCTCTATTGCAGGAATGACTCGGAGGGCCTGTGCATCATCGAGCAGGTTCGATTCAACCAGCCGGTATCTGTAGCAACCGCAGGCGCCGCCGAGGTCGTACTCCCCCACACAGTGCAACTGCCGAATTTCTAGGCGATCTCCCTACGAAACGCTCTCGCGCTCCGCTTCGGCCGCCGCGGCCCCGTGCTGAGCGGGCTGGGGGAAGGGCCGCCACACCGACCGCTGTCGCTGCGGCGCAGGCTGACCCTGGGTGACGTTGTAGGTCTCTTCGAGCACGGTGATCTCGACTCCTCCGACCAGATCGGAAATGAGGTTGTAGACCACCGCACCAAGCGTCATGAAGGCGGTCATCCCGATGACGCCGATGATGGCCAGCAGCACAACGATGCGGAAGTAGAGAGGACCATCGATGGTCAACTCGATCGTCACGGCATCGAACAGGTCCACGATCTTGTCGGGGATGCCCTTCTGCAGTACGAGAGACCACATCACCCACGTGCCGAGCACAAAGACCAAACCCATGATCGCGTTGAAGACGAACGATGCCTTCAGCACCGTCCACGGGTCTACTTTTCGAATGATCCGACGTACACGCCGAACTGCCATATCGGGCTCCTTGGGAACGAGACGAGTGTAACCCCGCTCCGGACATATCCAACGTAACCGCACCGCAAACGCTGCGCGGCGTCTGGTTGCGCAGGTGAGGACAAGTGCCAGACCGTCCCTCCGGGACGGCCCCTACCCCTCCTCGCCGGAGGCGAGGCGGGGACTGACCGGTCGCCCTACTCCACGTCGTTGTCCCTGGGGACGAGGGCTGCTGCGGCGAGGGCGGTGCCTTCGTCGAGGTTCATCACCTTGACGCCGGTACTGGCCCGTTTCTGGCGGCTGATGTCTCCGGCGTTCTGGCGGATGACAATCCCGTCGGTGGATGTCACGAAGATCTGGTCATCCCGGTTCACCGCCATCGCCGCGACCAGTTGGCCGCGGACCCTGGTCAGCTTCATCGCCTTGACACCGATGCCGCCACGCTTCTGCAGGGGGAACTCGCTCATCACAGTGCGCTTTCCATAGCCCCCGCTGGTGAGGAATAGGATCTCCTCGCCCTCAGCGACCGTGGCCGCCGAAACCACTTCGTCCCCTTCCCGCAGCTTGACGCCACGAACGCCCCGGGTGTCGCGACCCATAGGCCGGGCATCATCTTCGGAGAAACGGATGGCCTGTGCATCTCTGGTCACCATGACAAGATCGGAGTCTCCTGACGTCGCTCTCACCGCGACCACCTCGTCATCCTCGGCAAGGTTGATGGCAACAAGGACCTGGTTTCGGGAGTCGTAGTCGGTGAACTTCGTCTTCTTGACCTGGCCCCGCTTCGTGAACGCAACCAGGAACTTGTGCGACTCGTAGTCGCGGGTATCGATGATGGCCTCGATCTTCTCGTCGGGCTCCATCGGTAGCACCGATTGCACGAGCGAACCCTTGGCAGTGCGCTCCTTGCGTGGAAGCTGGTGGGCGCGCACTCGATACACCTTGCCGCGGTTGGTGAAGAACAACAGATAGGCATGGGCGGAAGTGTGCAAGACGTGCGTGATGACGTCTTCCTCACGAAGATCTGCGCCCTTGACACCACGTCCGCCTCTCCCCTGTCGGCGATAGGTGTCGGCGAGCACGGCCTTGACGTAGCCGGCCTCGGAGGCCGTCACGACCAACTCCTCATCGGCGATGAGGTCCTCGAGAGAAAGATCGCCCTCGTCTGCGATGATGCGGCTGCGCCGCCCATCGCCGTACTTGTCCTGGATGGCGGTCAGTTCCTCGCTGAGGATGGCGCGGCGCCGCTCCTCGGAGTCGAGGATCGATTTGAGCTCGGCGATGTAGGCCTGTAGATCGTCCCACTCCTGGCGAAGCTTGTCTGTCTCGAGTGCCGTCAACCTCCGGAGCGGCATGTCCAGGATGTGATTTGCCTGAATCTCGGACAGCTCGAACGTCTTCATCAATGTCTGGCGAGCAGTGTCCACGTCGGCGGACCCACGGATGATCTTCACGACCTCGTCGATGTTGTCGAGGGCAATGAGCAGACCCTCGACGATGTGGGCCCTGGCCTCCGCCTTCTTGAGCCGGAAGACGCTGCGGCGTTCGATGACCTCGAGCTGATGCTCGATGTAGTAGCCCACCATCTCGGCGATGTTGAGCGTGCGGGGCACCCCGTCAACCAGAGCAACCGCGTTGACGCCAAAAGAGTCCTCGAGCTGGGTGTGCTTGTAGAGGAGATTGAGCACTACCTGCGGGTTGGCATCCCGTTTCAGCTCAATGACCATGCGGATGCCGTCTTTGTTGGTCTCGTTGCGCAGGTCGGCGATGCCCTGGATGGTCTTGTCCTTGACCAGATCCGCGATCTTGGTCATGACCCGATCGATAGACACCTGATAAGGGATCTCGGTGACGATGATTGCCATCCGATTGCGCTTGTTTTCGACGATGTCGGTGACGGCGCGCATCCGGACCGAGCCGCGCCCGGTCAGCAGCGCGTCGCGAATTCCCGGGGTGCGCACGATGTAGGCGCCGGTCGGGAAGTCAGGGCCCTTGACGTACTGGAGCAGATCCTCGGCGGTCGCCTCGGGTACACCGATCATGTGTAGAGCTGCGTCGATGATCTCGGTGAGATTGTGTGGCGGAATGTTTGTTGCCATGCCGACGGCGATGCCCGTCGAGCCGTTGACCAGCAGGTTGGGGAACCGGGACGGCAGCACCGTCGGCTCCTGCCTCTCTCCCGAGTAGTTGTCGGCAAAGTCGACGGTCTCTTCGTCGATGCTTTCGAGCAAGTGCATGGCGATGGGAGCCATGCGGGTCTCGGTGTAGCGCATCTGCGCCGGCGGGTCGTCGACCGAGCCGAAGTTTCCCTGTGGCTGCACCAATGGATAACGCTGCGAGAAGTCCTGCCCGAGGCGAACCAGCGCGTCGTAGATCGCGTCGTTGGAGTGAGGGTGGAACCAACCCATGACGTCACCAACGACACGGGCGCACTTGCGGAACGGAGTCCCGGGGCGGATCCCTGAGTCGTACATGGAATAGAGAATGCGGCGATGAACCGGCTTGAGCCCGTCACGCACGTCCGGAAGCGCGCGCGAGACGATGACGGACATGGCGTACTCGAGAAACGAGTCCTCCATTTCCCGTTCAATCTCGATTGGGCGTATTCGGGTTTCTTGATCGTCGTTCGGCATTTGGTTGGTTCCCTGCTTCTAAATATCGAGGAATCGGACGTCTTTGGCGTTCTGCTGAATGAAGGTGCGCCGCGCCGAGACGTCGGTACCCATCAGCGTTGCAAAGACTTCCTCGGCTCGGAACTGATCATCCAGCTGGACCTGCAGCAGCTGCCGCTTGGTGGGATCCATGGTTGTGTCCCACAACTGGTCGGCGTTCATCTCCCCGAGGCCCTTGAATCGCTGAATGTTGAGTTTGCGTCCCTCGAGTTCGGCCTTGACCTCGTCGAGGTGGTCGTCGTTGTATACCCAACGCAGCTTGGTTCCGGCCTTCACCGAGTACAACGGCGGTTGGGCGATATAGACGTACCCGGCCTCGATGAGCTCAGGCATGTGTCGGAAGAAGAATGTCAGCAGCAGCGTCCGGATGTGGGCGCCGTCAACGTCGGCATCGGTGAGGATGACGACCTTGTGATACCTGGCCTTGGTGATATCCATCTCGTCGCCGATGCCGGTTCCGACACCGGTAATGAGCGACTGCACTTCGGTGTTTTGTAGAACCCGGGTCAGCCGATTCTTCTCCACGTTGATGATCTTGCCGCGAATGGGCAGGATCGCCTGGAAGTCCGAATTGCGTGCTTGCTTGGCCGAGCCACCGGCCGAGTTGCCCTCAACGATGAACAATTCGCTGAGCACAGGATCGCGCGACGAGCAGTCTGCCAGCTTGCCGGGCAAGCCGGACGATTCGAGCAGGCTCTTGCGACGGGTCAGGTCACGCGCCTGACGAGCAGCCATGCGGGCCTTTGCCGCGGTTGATGCTTTCTCGATAATGCGACGGGCGTCACCGGGATGCCGGTCCAGCCACTCGGGGAACATCTGGTTCAGCGCTCGCTCGACAAAGGAGCGAATCTCGGTGTTGCCCAGCTTTGTCTTGGTTTGACCTTCGAATTGTGGCTGGCGGACCTTCGCTGAGATAACGGCGGTTACCCCCTCACGGACGTCCTCACCGGAGAGGTTGGCGTCCTTCTCCTTGAGCACGTTCCTCGCCCTGGCAAAGTCGTTGATGGCCCGGGTGAGCGCCTTGCGGAACCCCTCTTCATGGGTGCCACCTTCGTGAGTGTTGATGTTGTTGGCAAAGCTGAGGACCGTTTCGGTATACCCGCTCGTCCACTGCAGGGCGACCTCGACCTCAGCCTCGTCGGTGACCTGCTCGAAGAACGCAACTTGCTTGTGGATTGGCTCGCGCTTGGCGTTGAGATGCTTGACGAAGTCGATGATCCCGCCGCTGTACTTGAAGCTGATCTCTTCGGGCTCGTCGCCCCGCAGGTCGTGGATTCTGAACTCAACACCCTTGTTGAGGAACGCCATCTCGCGCACCCGGCTCTTGACGACCTTGGATTCGAACTCGGTGGTTTCCTCGAAGATCTCCGGGTCGGCCCAGAAGCGGATCGTGGTCCCGGTGCGCTTGCCCGGCTTGCCCTTCTTGAGCTTGGCAGTCGGGGTCCCGTATGCGAAAGACTGGGTCCAATGGAATCCGTCTCGAATAACTTCGACGTCGACTCTCTTGGAGAGAGCGTTGACCACGGAGACACCGACGCCGTGCAGACCACCCGACACCGTATAGGCGCCTGCCTCGAACTTGCCTCCAGCATGCAGCACCGTCAGCACCGTCGTCAGTGCCGGCAGCTTGGTCTTGGCATGCTTGTCCACCGGGATACCCCGGCCGTTGTCCCTGACCTCGACGGATCCGTCAGGATGAAGCGTCAGATCGATCTTGGTGCAGAAACCCGCCATCGCCTCATCAACGGCGTTGTCGAGCACCTCCCAGATGAGGTGATGAAGACCCTTGGGCCCAGTCGACCCGATATACATCGCGGGACGTTTTCGGACTGCTTCCAGGCCCTCCAGAACGGTAATGTCCTTAGCGCCATAGGACGCGGCGGACGACAATCTTGGCTTGCTCAACGGGACTCCTAAGGGCCGGATGGGCCGTGGTTTGCGGTGTCAACTAACAAGGATGTCATTATAGGCGAAAAGTCAACGTACTTAGGCGTTTTCAGCCATTTGGGGAGTGGTTCGGCCAGTCCTGGCGACGACCGACTTTTAGCTTGATTTGAGCCACTTCGCCTCTCCCCAGGTGCTCATCCAATGCGGCCTTGATCTTCCCCTGCTCGAGCCGCAATCTCGAGGCGGCGCTGCCGTCCGAAACCTCGACCGTCAGCACTCCCTTTTCGAGCCGAACGGGGCGCGATCTCTCCCTCCAGGTGTCACTCACGATCTCCTTCCACGCCGTCTTGATGACCTCGAACGTGGCCAACCTTCCTTCGGTGACACGCTCGAGAACGTTCTCCAACGTCCCATCGAGCGCGTTCAGGCCACGGTCACGGTTCTGGCCCGTCCAGGGGTCGATCATCGTGCTCCCTTCATGTCAAGACGCCTTCGGCGACTCGCCATCTCTTTCCCATCTCGGGAACCTCATCATCGCGGGCGCTTGTGACAAAAACCTGCCCGAGCGGGAGCAGCTCGGTGACACCGTCGGCTCTTCCCGGATCCAACTCGGAGAAGACGTCGTCGAGGAGCAATATCGGAGGCCGCCCGTGACGCTGATCGAGCAGTTGGTACGCGGCAATACGGAGACTCAGGGCAACCGACCGCTGCTCTCCCTGGCTTGCCTGCACCCGTACGTCCCTGCCATCAAGACCGAATCCGGGATCATCACGATGGGGACCCGCACTGGTGCTCCGCATCTCCATGTCCCGGGTACGACGTTCCTCCAGTGCCTTCAGAAGCGCCGAGGCATACGATTCGAAGTCGGGGTCCATTCCGTCTTCGATCTCGCCTACATCAACCCATGAGGAGCCGTAGGAGGGAAGCAGGGTCTCCCCGGGTGCCCCGCCGACGGTGCGATAGGCCGCGGTGAGCCGGTCGCAAAGTCTGCCGAGGAGGCGGATGCGATTGGCGAGCACCCGACCGCCCGTCTCGGCAACACGCACATCCCAGACATCGAGGGTCATCTTGTCCGCGTTGCGACCGTCCTGACGAAGCAGGGTGTTGCGCTGTCGTAATGCCTTCTCGTACTCACGCTGATCCGCTCCGACGGTGGGAACCAGTTGCGCCCCGAGATCGTCGAGATACTCGCGGCGGAGGGTGGGGCCACGCTTGACGAGATCGAGGTCGTCCGGAAGAAACGCGACGATCGGCGCCGTGGTGGCGACATCGCTCAGTCGTGACGGTCGTTTGCCGTTCACCAATACTTGCCGACGCCCGGTGAGGGGAATCTCGACGGCGATGTCGAACATCCCCGCGGTGTCATCGAAGCCACCACGGAGAACGGCGCTGTCTTCGCCTGCTTTAACCAAAGCAGCGTCGGGGGTGCGCCGGAATGACTTCTGCATCGAGAGATACCCGACCGCTTCCAGGATGTTTGTCTTGCCGGCGCCGTTGCGACCGATCAGGACATTGATCCCCGGGTCGGGCTCGAAACGGAGGCGATCGTAACTACGAAACCGGTCAAGCTCGAGCCAGCTGAGATGCATGGCTCTAGGAGGGTGTTGAGTAATCGTCGACCCGGTGGAGCTCTATGCAATAGACGTCCAGGCTGCCCACAGCAGCTTTCATCCCCCGCCGGAGGACAGAACTGCCTGGCGACGCGGATGAGCCGGATTTGGAGTTGCTCAACATCTTCCTCGCTAGAGACGCACCGGCATCAACAGATACCGGAACGAGTCGTCGTCGGCTGCCGTCAACAAACCGGGCTTGAGCGGGTTGATCGTCTCCAGCACCAGGTTCTCGGACTTCATCGCCGCGACGCCATCGGTCAAGTAGCGAGTGTTGAACGCTATGACCATGTCCTCGCCCTCGTAGGCGGCCTCGATGTATTCCGTCTCGCCGCCAACGTCCTGTCGGCTGACGCTCAGCTCCACTCCCCCGGAGCCCAGGCTGAGCCGTACGGGAATGTGATCCTCGGCGACGAGCGACGCCCTCCCCACCGCCTCGAGGAGCGCATCACGATTGATGGTGAGCCGGCTCGGGTACTCCGATGGCAGCAACTGCCGGTAGTTCGGGAACGAGCTCTCGATGACGCGCGCCGTCATCCGTCCCCGTGTCGACGAAAAGGTGCCCTCGCGCTCGCCGATAGCCATCGCCACTTTGTCGGCGCCGATAGCCCTGCCGATCTCCTTGAGCGCCCGGTACGGAATCAACGTGGTTCCAACACCCGCGACGCCGGGTACATCACGAACCGCCAGCCGGTATGAGTCGGTTGCGACCAGTCTGAGATGATCGCTTTCAGTCTCGAACAACACGCCGGTGAGCGTGGGACGACCGTCGTCCGACGAGGCCGCAATGCCAACCTGGTTGAGCGCCGTGGTCAGCGCCTCTCCGTCCATCTCGACACCGGGGTCGGCAGGCCCGCCTCCGGCGACATCGGGGAAGTCATTTGCATCGAACTCCCGGAGATTGAAACGCGGACCGTTACCGGTGATCTCGACCTCTCCCTCGCTGACCGCAAACGACACGGCGCCGGCGGGGAGCTTGCGAACGGCTTCAGAGACCAGCTTCGCAGGAACGACCGTTCGCCCTTCCTCCAACACCTCGACTTCGAGCGAAGTCTCGATTGTGATTTCGGTGTCGGTACCGGTTACCTGCAGTGTTCCCCCGCTGACCTCACAGAGCAGACCCTGGAGGATGGGAAGCGCAGACCGGGTTCCAACAGCTCGACCTGCTCGGGTGAGCACATCGGCAAGGTCGTCTCTTTCAGCTCGGATACGCACAGTGTTTTCCCTCTTCTTCGACTCTTATAGATTTAAAAGAGTAGTCGTAGTAGTAGTGCCTGTGGATTGTGTATAGGTTTCGTTTTGTCCCGTGTTCATTGAAGAATCGCCTCCACAGGCGATGTGGACAAAAACAGCCCTTTCCACAGGGGTCGGTCCGGTAGGAGCAGCGGCTGTGGAGAACATCAAGTTTTCCTCAGATCATGCGACAGGGATGTGACATCTTTGTAGATATCAGCGTCACTGCGCATGAGAGTCTTGACCTTTTCCACGGCATGCAGGACCGTTGTGTGATCTCGATTGCCAAATGCCTTGCCGATCTTGGGCAGTGAGAGATCTGTGTATTCCCTACACAGATACATGGCGATCTGGCGGTGGCGAGCGAGTGGTTGCCGGCGGCTCGGGCCGAGTAGATCCTGGCGGGTAGTGCGGCTGTAGTGCGCAACCCGGTCGATGATGTCATCGGATGTGAGCGGCTTTGTGTCGGCGGTGGGGACGAGGTCCCGAAGGACTTCCTGGGCCATAGCCAGCGAGATCTGCTCGTGGGTGAGGGCGGCGTACGCCGTGACCCTGGTCAGCGCTCCTTCGAGCTCACGGATGTTCGTTTGCACGCTCTCGGCGATGAACTGGAGCACGTCTTGCGGCACCGGCGTCGGGGCGAACTCGGCGTTGCTCCGCAGGATGGCGAGCCGAGTCTCCACGTCGGGTGTCTGGATGTCGGTCAGGAGTCCCCATTCGAACCGGCTGCGGAGACGGTCCTCGAGCGTCGAGAGGTGCTTCGGGTGGCGATCTGATGTGATGACTAGTTGCTTGCCTGCCTCATAGAGGCTGTTGAACGTATGGAAGAACTCCTCGAGGATCTGTTCTTTGCCATCGAAGAATTGCACGTCGTCGAGGAGCAACAGATCGATCGTGCGGTATCGCGCTTTGAACTCGTCCATTCGTTTGCGGCGGATGCCGTTGATGAACTCGTTGAAAAACTGCTCGGACGTGACGTAGCGAACCACGGACCCACGAGCCAGCTCGCTGTGATGATGTCCAACAGCGTGGAGAAGGTGGGTTTTGCCGAGACCGGCGTCGGCGTAGATGAACAGCGGGTTGTACTGACTTCCCGGTTGTTCGGCGACGGCCATTGCGGCGGCATTGGCAAAACGGTTCGATGAGCCGACCACGAAGTTGTCAAACGTGTACTTCGAAATCAGCCGCGACTCCCCCGACATCGGCAAGCGGGATTGCTTCGGCAAGCGAGTTTGCTTCGGCACTGAAGTTTGCTCGGGGGTACGAGCCGAGGGCGTGTCGTCCTGTTCCGAGAGCGGCTCTGCCGTGGCAACGCCGGCGCCGGGCTGCTCTGGGGCGACGTCGAGACGAATCTCGATATCGGGCCCATAGACGGTCACGGTCGCTCGCCGAAGCGCCGAGAGATATCTATCCCTAACCCAGGAACGGTGAAACTCGCTGGGAGCCTCGAGAGTTAGCGCGGTTTCGGTGTGATCGGCGCGCAACGGCGCGATCCATGTCTGCCATGCCCCTACCGAGACCTCATCTTGAACGACTTCCTTGAAGCTGTCCCACTGTGAGGGCAGTGGCTGCGGTTGTCCATATGTCATTGTGCGACGATGCCCGTCCTCGTAATACTCCGACCCATCCACACATCTATCCACATGTTGTGGAGAAACTATGTGAGCGCGTCCATATCTAAAAAGTCCCAGGGAAGTGGTTGGTCCTAGTGCGACCTGCCGAGCGAGTATATGGAAGCCCCGCATCAGGATTCAAGAACGGCAAATTCACGGCTATTTCAGTCCGAACCCCGAGAGATCACTCGCCGAAATCAGTTGGGGCACAACAGATAATGCTGCTGTGGGCGGATAGCGGGATCGGGTGAAAACGGGGGAGAATGGCGCAAAACGGCTGAGTTCTTTCTTTCGCGGACAAAGCCTACTTTTCGCGAATGGCAGAATCTGCACGAGGGGTACGGCGGCGAACCAGCTAATCCCCTTTGACAATGTCTCAGAGGGGTTCGTAACCTAGCGCCGACCGCGAACTCCCCCGATCTGGATTCCTGACTATGAAACGCACTTATCAACCCAATACACGTCGCCGCAAGCGTAAGCACGGCTTCCGTTCCCGCATGCGTACCCGCGCCGGTCGCGCCGTCATCAAGCGCCGTCGCGTCAAGGGCCGCCATCGCGTCTCGGCCTGAATCCGGTCGGCCGTATCGATCGCTGCGCAGCAGCGCCGAGTTCTCCCGAGCCTATAGAACAGGCTCACGACGCCGATGTGGGCCCGTCACGGTTATCGCCGCTGATGGCCCCCATGGACCCGCCACTGTCGGGTTCGTCGCCGGTAAGAAGGTGGGTTCGGCGGTGTTGCGCAACCGGGCAAAACGACGACTGCGTGAAGCAGCGGCGCGTTGCGAACTCAAAAGCGATACCGTATATGTGCTGATCGCTGATCGAGCGGTGCTGACGGCCGCGTTCGACAGCCTGGTTGGTGCCATCGACCGTTGTATAGGAGAACGACCTGTGGTCAAGGAGAGAGCATGACGCTCAAGCCTTACCAGCCATCATTCTGGGTGGTGAAGCTCGTCGCGCTCTACCGCAGGTTCATCTCGCCGTTGCTCAGGGACAACTGCCGCTATCGCCCCACGTGCTCGGAGTACACCCAACAGGCCTTCACGACCCACGGGTTCTTCAGGGGCGGATGGCTGGCGACGAAGCGCATCAGCCGATGCCATCCCTGGCACGACGGCGGCTACGATCCGGTACCACCGCGCAACACAGCTAACGAAACCTCACCAGCACAAGGCAATCCCACGTGAATCCTTTCACCATCCTCGCTCCCCCGCTCGGCCAACTTCTCACCTGGTTGTACGACATCTGGCCCAACAACTACGGCGTTGCGATCATCATCCTGACGTTGTTTGTGAGCCTCCTCCTGTTCCCGCTGACGCTCAAGCAGACGCGTTCGATGAAGGCGATGCAGGAGATCCAGCCGGAAGTCAAGAAGATCCAGAAGGAGTACAAGGACGACCGGGAGGAAATGAACAAGCAGATGATGGCGCTCTACCAGGAGCGTGGCGTGAACCCGGCCGCCGGGTGTCTCCCCTTGATCCTGCAGATGCCCATCTGGTTTGCTCTCTATCGCGTCTTCCGGACGAAGCCTTCAACCGTCGATCCCACGGTCCTGGACCCGAGCGACATCATTCCTCACGGCTCAAATCTCGCCGATGCGCTTATCGCAGGCGATTCGAGCACGAGTTTCCTGAGTCTCGACATGCTGCAGTCGCCCCAAGCTGCGGTCTCGGAGGGGCTGACAACCGGAATACCCGCAATCATTCTGGTGCTCATCGTGGTGGGTACCAGTTATTACCAGGTATATCAGACTACCCGTAGAAACAAGGGCAAAGAACAGACCGAGAACAAGCAGGCACAGCAGATGCAGATGATCTCGAAGATCATGCCGCTGTTCATGGGATTTATCTCCTGGGGCTTCCCTATGGGTCTGGTTTTGTACTTTGCGGTCTCGAATGGATTCCGGGTAGCCCAGCAGGCCGTCATATTCCGAATGGATGGCGGTCACGGGGACGAGAAGCCTGAGAAAGGTGAGACCACTCCCCCAGAGAGCCCGATCTCGGGTGGACGCTCACCGCACGCCAGCAAGAAGCGCAATCGGCGCAGGAGGAAGTAGGTATGGAGTGGGTTGAGGCAGTCGGTAAGACTGTCGATGAGGCCGTTGATGCTGCGATGAACGCCCTGGGCGAGTCGTCAAAGGAATCGGTTTCTATCGAGGTAGTGGACGAAGGTAAGAAGGGCTTGCTCGGTCTTGGCGGCCGCGAGGCGAAGGTCAAAGTCACCTTGAAGCCAAGGAAGAAGCGTCGTCGGCGTTCGAAGGCGCGTGACCGCAATGGTGGTCAGGTCAACCAGGGCAAACCCTCAAATGGCAAGTCTCGCAAGCCAAAAGCCGGCAAGCAGGGCGGTGGCCAGCAACGAAGAAGCGAACCGAAGGACCGTCCGAGCAAGCCCGCCAAGGCTGGAAACGGATCAGGAACAGCGAAGAAGGTTGTTGTGGACAAGAAGCCCGAGGAGAAGGCAGATATCGAGGAACAGGCACAGGTGGCACGCGAATTCGCCGAAGGGCTGCTTGAGGCCTTTGGCCTGGACGGTGAGGTCGAAACTCGTGTCGAGGACGATGTGCTGTTCGTAGACATCAATGGTGAGCAGACCGAAGCCCTTGTCGGACGCAAGGGTGCGGTCGTCCAGGCGATCCACGAACTGACTCGTACGGTTATTCAGCGGAAGACGTTCGGGGCCCCACGAATGAGGCTCGATATCGCGGGCTACGGCGCACGACGCCGCGAAGCTCTCAAGATCTACGCCGCTCGCCTTGCGGATACCGTCAAGGAAGATGGACGTGAAGCGATGCTCGAGCCCATGAATGCCGCCGATCGCAAGGTTGTGCATGATGCAATCGCTGAGATCGATGGTGTGAGGTCCTTCTCCGAGGGCGAGGATCCCAACCGATCGGTTGTTGTCGCCCCGGTCGACTAGCCAAGCGTCAGCGTCTTGGAGTCAGCCCCCATGTTTCACGTTAAACATGGGGGCTGACTCGTTGCAGAAGGCGATTCGGGCAGCCGAATACGTCGGTAGGCAGCTGACCGATGCGCAGCAGACGAGCCTGGTCACCTATCACGACTGGCTTGCCGACGAGGGTTATCGCGCTGGTGGAATAGGTCCGGGCGAGCGAGATCGCCTGTGGGACAGGCATATAGCCGATTCCCTCGTCTTCGGAGGTGACCTTGTTGGCGTAGGATCCTGTCTGGACATCGGTAGTGGTGTCGGTCTTCCCGGAATTCCGCTGGCGATAGCCTTTCCGGAGACGGTATTCACCCTGCTCGACCGATCGGGACGACGTTGTGACCTGATGCGGCGAGTTACGGCCATACTCCGGCTCGACAACTGTGTCATTCATCAGGGCGACGTAAAGGACGTCGGCGAGCGGTTTGGTGCGATAGTGTCGCGTGCGGCTATTCCTCGAGAGGAAATCCTGATTCACGTGAAACAGTTGCTAGAGCCGGGGGGTGTGGCCACAATAGGCATTACCCGGGCCGGAACAAGCCCAGAAACACCTCAACAGAGGTCGGACCTCACCCAAACAATCGTCTCGATTCCCCCCGAGGTCCTTGACAGCGGTGCCAACCTCCTTAGGATTGAGGCAACTTAGTCCCAGGAGAATATAAATGGCCACAAACGCAACCGTTGTTGCGATTGCGAACCAGAAGGGCGGGGTCGGCAAGTCGACCACCGCGATCAACCTCGGAGCGGGTCTGGCCATCCAGGGAGACCGGGTGCTCCTGGTCGATCTCGATCCGCAGGGGAACACATCCTCTGGTCTGGCAATTGACCGAAACGCCATTGAATACTCGACATACGAGATTCTGATTGATGATGTGGCGATCGACGAAGCCGTTGAGCCGACGTCGGTGAGAGACCTCTTCGTCGTCCCCGCCACCATCGAGCTCGCCGGCGCAGAGATAGAGCTTGTTTCGATGTTCTCGAGAGAGATGAAGCTGGCGCAGGCGCTGAAATCGGTGATAGGGGAGTACGACTTCATTCTCATCGATTGCCCGCCTTCGCTTGGGCTTCTCACCATCAACGGCCTGGCAGCCGCCGACGAAGTGCTCATTCCCATCCAGTGCGAGTACTACGCCCTCGAAGGAGTGAGCCAACTCATGCGAAATGTGCAACTCGTCCAGCAAGGCTTAAACCCTCAACTAGAGGTTGAAGGTGTGCTGCTCACTATGTTTGATGGCCGCACCACGCTCGCCTCTGACGTAGTCGACCAGGTACGAGAACACTTCGGGGATACGACCTATCGCACGGTGATCCCGAGAACGGTGCGTCTCTCGGAAGCGCCGTCATACGGTGAACCGATAGAGGCGTTTGATCCGATGTCTCGAGGGGCCATCGCCTACAGAGAGCTGTCGAGAGAATTCAGGAGGCGTCATGGCCGCACGTAAGAGTGGATTGGGCAGGGGCCTCGACTCGCTGCTTCCGGTGGATCATCCCACCGCAGGGTACGGAACCTTGGCGCTGGATCAGATTGAGCCAAACCCGCAGCAGCCACGGGTGCATTTCGACGAGGCGTCGTTACGGACGTTGGCAGATTCCATAGCGGAGGTCGGTGTTCTGCAACCGGTGGTGGTGCGTGTTGAAGGGGAAGGATACGTGCTTATCGCCGGCGAGCGCCGTTGTCGAGCGGCTCGATTGGCCGGTCTCCACGAGATCCCGGCGATCATCCGCACCGACGCCGACGACGAAGCGGTCAGTCTGGCCGACGCGCTGATAGAGAACGTGCAGCGCGAGGACCTGTCGCCGTTGGAGGAAGCGGCCGGCTACCAGCAGCTCCTGGGAGATTTTGGCTTGACCCACGAAGAGGTAGCTACAAAGGTCGGCAGGAGTCGGAGTGCGATTACGAACACGCTACGGCTGCTCCAACTACCACCGGCAATCCAGGGCATGGTCGGGCGGGGAGATCTGTCTGCCGGCCATGCGCGAGCGCTGTTGGCTCTCGAGGATGTGCCGTACGCCGTCCATATCGCCGAGCGCGTCGTTGCCGAGGGATGGTCGGTGCGACAGGTCGAGGATGCCGTCAAGAAAAGGGCGGGTGAGCGCGCCGGGGGATCGGCCCGGGTGAAGCGTCCTCGGCCCGCAGCGATAATCGAACTGGAGGATCGGCTCGGGGAGAGGCTCGGAACCGCGGTCAAGATCGACCACGGGAAGCGTGGCGGCAAAGTCTCGATCCGATATTCATCGCTCGATGATCTGGAACGCATCTATCGGATCCTGAACTAGGAGTCCCCTCGGCCCCACCCGATCCCGACACTTGCCGAAGGGGAGCGGGAACCGACTAATGGGTGCCGTTGGTCTTCGACCATTCCGTGGTGTATAGATCGAGCAAGCCCTGAGCAATCGCGGTCATCCTCGATTCGGCGAAGTCCGGGAGAGCGATGACGACGGCGGGGGAGCGTGTGTTCTTGAGCATCGGGATCGCCCGGCCCCGGGGTGAGAGCTGAAGCCGCTTGGCGATTCCGCCTGCCAACGCTTCGCCGGCGCGAGACATGCTCAGTTCTGAGGCGAAGTAGTAGACACCCTCCTCGTCTTCGTCGCGAGCGACACAGATCGACACGACGATGTCGGTGCCGAGTCGATTCGCGCGTAATGCCCGCACCCGCTCGGTTGGGGTGGTGTCGGCGCTCCTGGACATGAAGACGACGGCGCCGTGAGCCTGAATGATGGTGGAGAGAAGCACGCCGGGGGCCCAGGTGGCTTCAGCCTCATCCTCGTCACGACAGAACGTATCGATGTAGATCCGCTGTCCGGCCACAGAGCTGGGAAGATTATCCAACCATTGGTGATCGCGCACAACCTCGCGGCCATGTTTCGCTGTTGCTCGAGCCATCAGGGCCAGTTCCTGCACGACCTCGGCTCCGGTGAGGCCATCCTCCGCCAGACCACGATTGGATTGGAACTCGAGAAGGCCCCGCAGGGTATCGGGGCCGAAGATTCCGTCGACGTGGCCGCTGTCGAATCCAAGAGAATTGAGCTGACGTTGCAGCTCGGCAACGTCGTCACCACGCATCATCGGAACACGGTGATAGAGAATCCGGCTACCCAGCGTGTATCCGGCGCTGACTAGAGCGCGCCAGGTGTCGGGTCCAACGATGCCGTCGGTCCACAGCCCGCGCTTGGTCTGGAACGCTGCGATAGCGGTGGCGGTGCCTTCTCCAAAGCTGCCTTGCGAATCGGGGTGAATCTCGTACCCGAGCGCGGTGAGACGGTCCTGGATGTCCCGGACCGCCTCGCCATCGTCACCACGTCGATAGAGTCTCACGACCCCATCGTCTCACAAGATTGAATCAACCGATGTAGTCCGCCAGTTCGGCTTCGAGCTGACCCTTGGACCGGGCGCCGACGAAGCGCTTCTGCTCCTGCCCGTCCTTGAACAGGATCATGGTCGGGATACTCATGACCTCGTAGGTCATCGCGGTGTTGGGATTCTCGTCAACGTTGAGCTTGGCGACAGTCAGCTTGCCGGCCTGTTCTCCGGCGAGCTCGCCGAGCGGACCTTCCATCATTTTACAGGGACCGCACCACTCAGCCCAAAAATCGACGAGAGTCGGGATCTCGCTGCTGATCAGGTCTGAGAAACCTGCATCCTGTGCCGGAACTGTCGTGTCTGCCATGTGCATTAACCTTCCTGGTCGTCGAGCTCTCTCGACGACTCAACTTCCTCTTACTGTTCGGCAGCGTCGAGCCACCGCTCGGCGTCAATTGCTGCCTGGCATCCCATACCTGCGGCCGTGATGGCTTGACGGTACACGTGATCAGCGACATCTCCTGCCGCAAATACGCCCGGAACGGATGTCATTGTGTTCTCGCCCGTGAGGATGTAGCCCTTGTCATCCAGCTCGATCTGACCCTCAAAGATTTTCGTGTTCGGGGTATGACCGATAGCTAGGAACATGCCCTCGACGGGGAGTTCGGAAACCTCATCAGTTACTCGGTTGCGGATACGGAGACCCGACACGAGATCGTCACCGAGTACTTCCTCGACCACGGTGTCCCAAATCATTTCGATCTTCTCGTGCTCGAGAACCCGGCTTGCCATGATCTTGGAAGCACGCAGCTCGTCGCGGCGGTGGATCACGTACACCTTGGAGGCAAACTTGGTGAGGAAGAGAGCTTCCTCAGCAGCGCTGTCGCCACCGCCGATGACTGCGATCTCCTTGCCGCGGAAGAAGAAGCCATCACATGTCGCACAGGCGGATACTCCGTGTCCGCGCAGTTTGGTCTCGCTGTCGAGGCCCAGCCAGCGAGCGGATGCCCCGGTTGAGATAATCACCGATTCGGCTTCGTAGAGATCCTCTTCGACCCAGATCTTGAAGGGGCGCTGCGAGAAGTCGACCTTGGTGACGTCGTAGCTCATGATCCTGGTGTCAAAACGCTCTGCCTGCTTGCGAAAGCCCTCCATGAGTTCCGGGCCCATGATCCCGTCGGGGAATCCGGGGTAGTTCTCAACATCGGTCGTGAGCATGAGCTGGCCACCACGCTCCATACCCTCGATCATCAGTGGTTTGAGGTCGGCGCGTGCGGTGTAGATGGCCGCGGTGAGCCCGGCAGGGCCGGAGCCGACGATAATGACCTTCTCAGCCATTCTTCGATCCTTTGTGTGTCCAGATATTCAGTCCTGTGACGCCTCGCGCGGTACGCGAAGCCTCCACAAGAACATCCCGACGACCACAAATAATCCCCCAATAATCGTGTAGGACCACTGCATGCCGACCAAACCGGCGAGCAATCGCACAAGGCCGACCACTAGGAAGATCGCAAGTACGAGTCCGAGCACGGCGGCGACGATGCCAACACCGGTCCACTTCGCCGCTGCGGCGAGGCGGTCCACAGTCATTGAACGGATCTTCTTCGCGGTGTCTTCGAGGAAGTCGGCGATCTGTGTTGGGTAGTCGTTCATTGCCCCAAAGATTAGTCAGTGCTCGGACCCCTGTCGCCAGCGATCAGGGCAGAAGCTCAATCACCGAGCAGAGCTCTATCGACACGCTGGCAATGACGGTGTTTTCGATGCTCTCGGGCACAAACGCGACCAGCAGATACTCCTCGCCGGTGCCGTCGCCCGTCAACCCCATGAGGAACGGTTCGCTATCCACGGGGATGCCAAGTGACGGGGCTATTTCTGCCGTAGTCTTTTCCAGCAGGCAACTCTCGACGAAGGGGTTCAGTGAGGCGACTTCCACCATGCTGAGTCGCTTGGTTGTGGCTTCTCCAGCGAGTTCCGAGAGAATCTCGGTGCGCAGCTCATCAGTGAGGACGCCGCGGAAGTCGAGTAGGTCATAAAGGTCGAGATCTACCGCCGGGGCTGCCGTCGTAGCCGCGCCGACCATCGTTGTGGTCGTTTCTGCCGCCGCCGTCGGCGCTTCGGTCGCCTCTAGATTCATGGTGCCGTCTGCCCCATCGGCCAGGTCATCCTGAAGCGAATCGGCAGCCATCTCCATCGCGGCCGCCGTGGTTGCGGTCTCCCCGCGGTCTGCGGCTGCGGCCGTCGTTTCTGCGGCTGCGACCTCGTCACCCGAATCGTCGGAGCCACCGAATCCGCCGAATAGCGTCGGCAGCGCCGCGATGACGAGCAGGAACGCGGCGGCTACGCCTGCGACCGGCAGCCATCTACCCCAGGCGAACGAGCGCTTTTGCTGCGCGGATTGTGGTGTCGCCACTGAGAGTTCACGTTTGAGGTCGGCATGGAGCCGGGCAGACTCGGTTGCGGTGAGATACACGTCTGGTACCGCGTCGAGCGCCTCCAGCGCGAAGCGTTGGAGATCGAGATCCGCGGAGCACTCGGCGCACGCGGCAATCTCCGCCGTCGCGGCTGCTGCAGCTGCATCGTCGAGGGTGCCCTCGGCGAGCGCCATGATGATCTCTTGGTCGTGTTCGTGCATCTTCATTCGTCTCTTGGATGTCGCGAACCTGCTCTGAGGTTCCCAAGGCTTGTTGCGAGCAGTTTCCTTCCACGAAATAGTCGGGATTTGACGGTGCCGATCGGCACATCGAGGATCTCGGCGGCTTGGTCGAGCGATAGACCTTGGAGATCGACGAGGACGACGGCGGACCGAAACTCGACCGGGATCTTGAGTAGAGCCTGTTCGATATCGGGCCGCAGCTCCACAGAGGCGAACTCGTCACCGCTTTGGATGTCTACTGGGTCATTGGTCTCGGGTAGCGGTTCGGTGCGGCGCCGCTTTGCTTTCCTGAGCAAGTCATAACAAGTGTTCATCGCAACTCGGTAGAGCCAGGTGCTGAACGCGGCACGTTCCTCGTAGCGGTCCGCTTTGCGGAAGACGGTGAGGAAGGTCTCTTGAACCGCGTCGAGTGCAGCATCACGGTCGCTCATCATCCGCAGACAGATGCCAAAGACGCGGTCCTCGTGAGCGCGCACCAACTCATCGAAGGCGGAGATGTCACCTCCGAGATATCGGTTGAGGAGCGCCACGTCCTCCGCGGCCCTACTGGTCATGGGGGGATTCTGGCGCGTTATCGAACGCGTGTCATTCCGGGCTAGGGCGAGAAGGTGACTTCGAAGACTTCGGAGAAGTATTCATCGATCGCCTGCTCGGGGAGATCCGTGAGCCAGAGGAGCCAGACGCCGCCGTCACGGTCTGGCAGTTGCATCGTCGCCGGCGCATCGAACACGGTTCCTGAGCCAATCGATTCCCACCCGGCAAAAGAAGAGGGAACGGTGGCTGCCCAGAGAATCGAGTAGCCGGTCTCGGCGGTCGCCCGGATCTCGACAGATCCGGGAGCGCCGTTGACGCGGAAGGTCACTCCGACACCATCTTTGATCCTGGACAACGGATCGAAGTATCGCTCGGTGCGCCAGGTCGTGGAGAAGTCACCGTCGACGAGGTTGGGAAGGTCGCGTTCCCGCTCGCTCTGATCCCCAAACGGGTCGTACACGGACGGTTCCGCTCCAACAACTCCCGGGGCGGGCTCCGGGATAGTGGTTGTGATGGGCAGGGGAGGGTTGGTCGTAGTGACGATCCGGTCAACCGGTGGCGTTGCCGGAAACAGGAAGGGCGAATCGGGGTCGACGTCGAGGGCCAGGCCGATGCCGGCGATCACCACCGCACTGATCAACAGCATTGCTGCGGGGAGAACCCATCGCCAAGACCAGCCGGGGCGTCGCGACGGCGGAAGCGTCGATGGAATAGCCCGTAGCGCTGCGCCCAGCGACCCGGCGTCATACTCACCGGACTCGGCTCTGCGGATGGCGTCGTCAACGGACGCGGGGAGACCCTCCACCAGGTGAGAGGGGCGGATGGCCGGACTGGCCGATCCCGTCACGGCAATCCGGAGAGCCCTGGCCAGCGCCACAGTGTCGTTTCCCGGCCGATGGGACAGCCGCCGCCTCCCGTATGAGCTGAGCTTGGCGGGGTGGGCCGCCGAGAAGACGATCGCACCAGGATCGATGGCGCCGTGGATGACGCCGGCTGCATGCAGGGCAGCCAGGCCTTCGGCGAGCCCGGCGGCGTTGGGAAGGAACTCCGAGACCGGGAGAGTCTCTCCGGCGGCGAGGCGGTCGGCGATAGAGATGCCTCCGTTCCACTCGATTGCTGCGTGGGCGCCTCCGGCTGGTGATTCGGCGACCTCGTAAATCCCGGCGAGATGAACGTGCTCAACCGTGGCGGCGGCCCGAGTCGTTGTTACGAATTCTGCGACGCGAGCCGGGCTGGCGTCGGCGTCCAGAACACGCACCAGGACCGGTCGGTCGAGCGCGGTGTCGGTTGCCAGCCACTCGTCGATGTCCCCATCACGGCCAAGGCGAACCTGTGTCTGGTATCTGTCGGGAAGTTGCGGTGCCACTAGGCCACCGAGGTTACCCGGGCGGGGAGGTTGTCCCTGGTCCTAGCCGGTGCGGTGAAGTAGGGAGAGTGGCTCGGGAAGCCGCAAGAACCCCTCATCCTCGTACAGCCGTATGGCAGATTCGTTGTCGGTCTGCGTGTTGAGCAGCAGCACCTTCGCCCCTGACGCTCGTGCTTTTCTGGCGACGACACGCACCAGTGATCGACCCATGCCCTGTCCCTGCCATTGCGGGTCCACAGCAACGCGTTGCAGATAGGCGATGGCACTCCCGAAGCCGATGACCGCGTAGGCGATTGGGGTTGCGTTGCTGCCGAGAATGGTGAGAATCGTTGAGCGTGACGTCGCCCCAATGGCCTCTTCGAGGGCACCGCGGTTGAACCGCCAGAACGGGGCAAACGCGGCGGCGTCGATGGCGAGAAGCTCGTCGATGTCGGTATCGGGGCGGTCTACGACCAGGTGATCGGGAGATCCCGGAGAGCCGTCCAACGATTTTCTCATGAGGGCAAGATCGATGAACGGCTTGAAGCCGGCCTGATTCCACGTTCCTTGGGAGGAAAGCGGGAGTGGTGGGGAGATAACACCGGTTGCTCCGAGCTGGAGTAGGCGCGTCGAGCAGGCTTCGAGAAATGAAGGCCCGCCGCGGAGGAGCCGAAGCGCCGCCTGGGGTTCCTCGTCATTCCAGGGCCGGGCTTCAGCGCGCGCCCAGCCACGTCGCAACGTGATTCTCCCGGGCCAGTTGCCCCGTTGGCTAACTGTTGTCGGCTGATCGGCTAGCGCCATCGGTTTGTATCCTCCTCCACCCACCGGCCGTTCGTCCCCAACACGGTTGTCCGGTGGCGGTACAACGACCACGTTAACCGCCTCCCGCAGTCGCTCTGCCGTCGACCCGCGAATTGGCTGTAAGCATCGTTCAAGTGGTTAGGGAGAGCGGCCGATACGGAACCTGATACCACGCAGGGTGGCAGGCGCTGCCACCAATAGTCACCGGGGAAGAACGATGGAACAACTGCCGACTCTTGATGCCCTTCTCGGCAAGCTCGCCGAGATTGGTGCTTCCGATCTGCACCTGAAGGTTGGTTCACCGCCCGCTTACCGCATTGACGGCCATCTCCACTTCTCGGAGCTTCCCAAGGTGAACCCGGAGGACACGCGGGAGTGGGCCGAGACCTTGATGGACGACAAGGCCAGGGCCATATTCGAGGAGGTCAGCGAGGTTGACTTCGGCTATGGCACCCCCAGCCTGGGCCGATTCCGCATCAACGTGTACCGCCAGCGTGGTTCGATTGCTCTGGTCGTTCGTGCGGTGGTTGCGGGCAGTAAGGGTTTCGTCGAACTCGGCCTTCCCGAAGCCGTTGGCCGGGTCTGCAAACAAGACCGTGGTCTTGTTCTTGTTACCGGGTCCTCGGGATCGGGCAAGACGACGAGCCTCAACGCCATGGTCGATGAGATCAACTCAACCCGACGGGTCAGCGTGGTCACCCTCGAGGACCCGATCGAGATGCTGCACAGGGACAAGATGGCGATCGTCAGCCAGCGTGAGGTCGGTGTTGATTCGGTCAACTTCCCTGACGGCCTTCGCCGGATTCTTCGCCAGGATCCCAACGTGATCATGGTCAGTGAACTGCGTGATGCGGAGACGATCGAGGCTGCGATGTACGCAGCCGAAACCGGGCACCTCGTCCTGGCGGCGATGTACACCAACGATGCGACTGAGACCGTCACGAGGCTGATCGAGGTGTTTGAACCACACCGCCACCATCAGATACGGCTGCGGCTGGGACGCACCATCAAGGCCGTAGTCAGCCAGCGGTTGGTGGCGGCAGCCGACGGCTCGGGGCGGATTCCCGCCGTTGAGGTTCTTACAGAAACCGATCGAACCTCCGACTACATCATGGATCCCGAGCTCACGCCAAAACTCGAGGACGTGATGGCTGAAGGCGCCTACTACGGGATGAAGACCTTCGATCAGGGACTCCTGCAGATGTTCCGCGACGGGGTAATCACCTTCGAAGAGGCGCTCAACCACGCATCGCATCCCACAGATTTCAGGATGGCTGCGCAGAAGACCGGTTTGCGCACTGCTTGAACTAAATGTCCGGATCTAGGGCTCGGCAGGAAGCAATGGCAGGGTTTTCCTGAGTCCTAGATCCGGCGTTCGTTTCTAGACACGATGAGCGGATTACGCTCTGTCTATGCCTGAGTTTATCTGCCGTGATTGCGGCGACTCTTTCTCGCTGCCTCAAAGTGTGCTGGACCGGTACCCGGGATGGGTCCCCGGTCAGTGCCGTTCCTGCCGCGGAGATGCGCCCAAAAAGAAGTCCAGCACCCGCAAGAAGGCGACTCCGTCTCAGACCGATCCCTCGACCGGAGTGTTCACCGATGGCAGTTCAGTGCCCAACCCGGGACCGGGTGGATGGGGCGCCGTCTATGTCATTGACGATGAGATCCAGGCAGAGCGCCACGGCCATGAGCCGGATACGACGAACAACCGGATGGAGCTGACCGCTCTGCTCGAAGCTCTCGATCTTGTCCCCCCCGGGACACCGGTGACCGTCTACAGCGACTCGAGCCTGGCGGTGAGAACAATCACCGAATGGGCCGCCGGCTGGGAGAAGCGGGGGTGGAAGAGGAAATCGGGACCGGTGGAGAACCTCGATCTCGTCAAGAAGGTTTACTACGGATACAGACGGAGGCCGGAGCTCGAACTGCGGTGGATCAAGGCGCACGTCGGATTCAAGTGGAATGAGTACGCCGACCAGCTTGCCGGAAAATGGCGGGCATCATGATTCCGCAGCGCCTGGAACGGGTGTTTGCCCCCGGCTCGCCGACGCAGGCACTTGCCCGACGGTTCGAGGCGGCCGGCCACCAGCTCTACCTGGTCGGCGGCAGTGTCCGCGATGCCTTCCTGGATGCCGTAACGAAGGACCTCGACTTTGCTACTGATGCTCGACCTGCTCAGATCGTGGACGCACTCGACGGCTGGGCCGACAGCATCTTCAGGGTAGGAGAGGCGTTCGGAACGATCGGGGCGACGCACCGTGACGGGCTCTACGAGATCACGACCTTTCGCAGCGACGTGTATCGCGAGGACAGCCGCAAGCCTCGTGTTGAGTTTTCCGACGATATCGAAACGGATCTGTCGCGGCGCGACTTCACGGTGAATGCAATGGCAGTCCGGCTGACGGGGAATGGTGCCCCCGAGATGGTCGACCCATTCCATGGGCTGGCCGATCTTGCCGCCCAGGTGTTGCGAACGCCCGTCGATCCCGAAGTGTCGTTTGGGGACGATCCGTTGCGGATGCTGCGTCTGTACCGGTTCATCGCGACGATAGGTTTCACTGCCGATCCGGTCGCTGCCGATGCTGTGGCGCGGATGGGGGACCGGCTATCGATCATCTCCGCAGAGCGGATCAGGGATGAGCTGAGCAAGCTGGTAGTCGGAGTCCACGTTGCCGATGGACTGTGGGGATTGGTCAACTCCCGGTTGGCTCAGGAGTTCCTGCCCGAACTCACCGCGCTCGAGTTGGAACAGGATCCGATGCAACACCACAAGGATGTCCTGGCTCACACGATCGCGGTTGTGGCGAAGACGTCCGCCGACGAGACACTGCGTCTGGCGGCGCTGTTTCACGATGTTGGTAAACCCGAGACCCGGGAATTCGGAGCCCAGGGCGTCTCGTTTCACCACCATGAGGTCGTTGGTGCCCGTCTTACCCGTCGTCGCCTGCGCGAGCTTCGGTACCCCAAGGAGACGATCAAGGATGTCTCCCAGCTGGTATTTCTCCACATGCGCCCGCACACCTACAAGATGGGGTGGACGGACTCAGCGGTGCGCCGCTACGTGCGGGACGCAGGTGATCTGCTGGACCGCCTCAATGAGTTGGTGAGATGCGACGTCACTACACGCAGCCGGAAACGGGCCAACGCCATCGCCAGGCGTATCGACGAGCTCGAGGTGCGCATCGACGAGTTGCGGCAGCAGGAGGAGCTCGATGCACTGCGTCCTCCGATCGACGGCAATGATGTCATGACCCACCTGGAATTGGCTCCGGGACCGAACGTCGGGGCGGCGATGAAGATGCTCACCGAGTACCGCATCGACCATGGGCCGTATGAGGCGGAGGAGGCCTACCGGCTACTCGACGAGTGGTGGGCGGCGCGTAGCTAGTCCTCTTCGCGATCGTCGTCGCTCGAGATGTCGCGACCCATCAGGCCGAGAACACCCACGGTGACTAGGGCCTGTGAGCCCAGCAGCACCACGACGAAACCGATGCCGAGGCGGGCGGAGCGCGCATAGAGATAGACGATGACGAAGGTGACGATGCCGGCCGCAACGGCCGCGGCCGAACCGGTGGCCCGGCTCCGATCGAAGTAGGCGAGGTAGACGGCGAGAAGCCCGCCGAGTCCGCCGAAGGCAGCGAGCATCCGACCAATCGGGAAGCTTCCGGGATCCATCAGCCGGAAGGGTCCCCAGGTCAGGGCAGCGCCCCCGAGGATTGCCAGAGCGGCCACCGCCATCGCGATGGCGAGACGGCGTTCGATCTGGTCGGCACCAGCGTCCAGCGCCATCTCTTTGACATTGGCGAGGCTGAGCGGGGATCGCCGTTCCTTGGAGTAGTCGGGCTTCGCCTTGCGCCGCCGCGAGGACGGTTCGGGTTCCTCGACTCCGAGGAGGTCGAGGAAGAAGTCCTGGCCCTCGAGTTTGAGCACGAGAGTCTCGCCGTCGGCTTTCAACCGGATCTGACCCTTGACTTGCTTGACGTCGACATCGGCGTGACGCCAGGCCCCGATCTCGGTGCCGTCCGCCTGGATGACGATGCGATTCAGGTCAACGGTGACCTTGGCGTCAAGCACAGTGTCGGGCTCATTGATGAGGAATACTGTTCCGTAGAAATCGTGCACGCGCTGCTTTCGGTCAACTACCTGAGGAATCGGGTCCCGCGGGGGTCACCTTGAGTGCCAATAAGTGCCGGGACCCGACTGCGATTCAGACGACGACCAACTCCTCGAGACCAACGTTCCGAATGATGTCGGCGAGTTTGGCCAGATGGCCGGGGTCAGCCTCCGGGATGTCCGCGTACTGAGGCCGGACACCGTGCTGGCGGAAACCGATCAGTTTGACCCGTAGCGACGGATCGACATCATGCAGCCACTGTGCGGTTCGCTCGACGACCCCGGGGGAATCGTTCCTCCCCGGGACCATCAGCAAGCGCACTTCGTAGAGGCGATCCCATTCGGCGAGATACCGGATGGTGTCAAGCACGCGGTCGTTGTTCTGACCGGTCATCGCAATGTGTGTCTCGGGATCGAGCGCTTTGAGGTCGATCATCGCGCCATCCATCACCGGTAGCAGCCTGTCCCAGACATCGCGCGTGGCGTGGCCGTTGGAATCAACGAAGGTAGTCAGCCTCCCGAGCTTCTCGTCGCACTTGATCGAGCAGAACAGGCTGGTAACGAAGTCGGCTTGCAGCGTTGGCTCACCACCTGAGACCGTGATTCCGGAGATGAACGGCGATACCTCATCTATCTGTTTGGTCAGGCTGTCGAGGCGGATCATTTGACTGAGCGGCGTGCTGTCGGACGGGCACACCTGGATGCAGATGTCGCAGTTGGTGCACACATCATCGTCGACAACCACTCGATGGTGACCATCGAACCACAGAGCCATCTCGGGGCACGGCTCAACACACTTACCGCAACTGTCGCATTCGTTGATCGTGTACGGGTTGTGGCAGGCGATGCAGTCGAAGTTGCATCCCTGGAGAAACACCACAAAACGGTTGCCCGGTCCGTCGACCGCGCTGAACCGTATTACATCATTGAGGTGCCCTTGGACTTGTTTCACGGCTGAGAACCCGCTTCACGTATCGTTCCGTTACGTGCGAGTTCTTCACCGACCCGGCCGCAAATATCGAACTGCCGTGTCGGGCGCCCAACTCGTCGAACTGCTCGATGTCGCATTTCCGGACCAGATACCCGGTAATGCGAATGAACCCGTTCGAGGCGAGATTGAACGTGAAGTCCCGCATGCCTTCTCTGAAGGCTCCACGGATGATATCGACCATCGCGGAGGGGTTACGACGTACGGTGTCTTCGACGTGGAAGATGTCGCTGACACCCGCCTGGAACAGATCATGGTGTGGAGCGACGGCCCTGATGTGATCGAACATCTCGGGTTCCTCGCCGATGGGGACTCGGGTGCCCGCGGTCACTTCGAGGTCGCTGTCGATGCCGGATTGTGAGTGGAGGAACGCCCTGCCGTTGTTGCCTTCGCAGTAGGGCATGGGCCGCGCCGCCACCAGATCGGAAATCTTCCGGATGATTCGATACGACAGTTGGTTCGCCGCGTCGTCGTGGCCGTACTTGCCCGCTTTGCCCGCTGCTTCCATGAGGAGATCAACGGCTTCGGCGAGACCGTATACGCCGTACATGGCAGAGAACTTGTCCAGGTCAATCAGACCCTCCACTGCAAGGAAGTCGTGTTCGAAGAACTTTGCTTCCTCGACCAGGTAGCGGATCCGAGCCTCGATCAGTTCGGCAAGTAACTCGACGTAGTGGGGGAGCGTCTCCTCGACGAAGCTGTCGATGTCGCCCTGATGCTGCAGCGCCACCTCTTTGAGGTTGAGGCGGTTGAGAGTGTGCGACCCGCCACCGATCCGCAGCGAGTTGTAGCAGCTAACCGCGGCGTACTCCTCGCCGAGGTCTCGTGTCATCAGAGGATGATTGACGAAATGTGGCTTGCCGGTCTCGAACACGGTGGCGACGGCATCGAGGATCAGATCATCGGGGGTTATGTCCGGGTCCACTTTGAGCGTGATGTTTGGTACGACCTGAAGGAGGTCACGGTCGATGCGGAGGATCATCCGCGTGATCCTGCTGTCGTGCGGGCCCAGGTCGGTATGGACAAAAGCGTCGGGAAGCATGCGATCGAGTGCTCGCCAGAACAGCTTCAGCTTCTTGTAGAGATCATCGTCGGAGATGTCGTCGGTGACATAGGGGGAGAGGATTTTGTCGAAATCGCCCAGATACACGGGGTAGCCGGTGATGGAGGGCACCTGGGTGTACATGATGAGGAGGAAATTCAGGGCCTCATCGAGGTCGGTGGGAGGATCCATCTCGAGATGGGCGGATCCGTTGCGAAGGGCCTTCTCGTAGTCGGGGAGGATGTAACGACCGCGATACGGTGCGGCACCCTCGAAAAGGTCGCAGATGATTTGCTTATTCAAGGCCTCGGCGGCGGCCGTGCTCAGCGCCGGGTACTCGAGGGCGTTCTCGGCCAGCCAGGCGAGGTAATGCTTGCGCTGGTGAAACGTCAGGCTCGGGTCGTTGACGATATCCCGGGCCTGGGACTGAAACTCTTCCATGTTCATTGGCTTGTCCTCCGCTGCAGAGTTTGGCCGAGGGACTCATGTTTGTCTAGTGGTCCGCTAGAGGTTGTGCGTTTCTAGTTAGTCTCATCCGACATGGCGGAGACCAGCACGACAACCGATCCATCACTGTGGCAACGGCGCTTTTTCAAGCACAACCCCGTGGCTCGCTTCTCCATCCAGGTGTCAGTGGCGCTATCGGTGCTCGTTTCGCTCCCCGCCCTGGTTGCCCGCCAGTGGGCCGACGAGCGATTCGTCATGTACATGCCAGAGCATCTTGCCGGGTCCCGACCGTGGAAGTTGGTCGGCCAGGTCATCGACGAGATCCCCGCCTACCTCGATACCGGCGTGTTCCGGCCTTTCAGCCGCCTCCTCTTCTACTTGGAGCACTGGGCGGTTGTGCGTTTTGGCGCGGCAACCGGAATCCCGCCGAACGTGGTGGCGGCCGGGGTGAAGATCGTGATGATCTTCCTCCTGGTCACTATGGCGATGCTGACTATCGATCAATACCGGCAAGCGGCGGGAGGCATAGCCACCGCGGTTCATTGGCGGCGTCTCTACGGGCTGACGGCGGTGCTGATCGCCCTGTCGTTGGTCTTGTTCAACCCGGCGACCCACCCGCTGACGCTTTTCCCCGGCCTCTACCTGGGGACCGCGGCCATGACCCTCGCCATTCCTCTCTGGTTTGGGCGGAGTTGGCTCCGCTATCGATCTGGGGCGCCGCTACGTCGCATGTGGACGCGCGTCGGGTCGGCGGTGATCATCGGGGCCCTACTGGCGTCGATGATCGAGCTCGCCTATCTGGCGATCCCCCTCGGCTTTGCCCACCTGCTGCTGTTGTCGTTCGCCGCCGGCGATTCCTGGGTAGCGACATGGAAGGACCTCTTCCACTCCGAGGCATTCCTGCTGTGGGCGCTCGTCGTCACCGGATTCCTGGTTGTTTTCATCCCCGCCCGCGCCGCCATCGTCCAATACTGTCAGGAGCTCTCGTGCTATCGCGGAGCGGAGCTCTCACTCGGCGGGGATGCGGCAAGCACGTGGCCGTATCGAGTCGGGGCATCATTCTTCCCAATCCCGCAATGGACACAGATCCACCTGATCAAGCGATTGCGCGCAGCCCCGGAGTTCCTGCTCCTGGCGGCAACCGCCGGTGGGCTTGCTTACGCGGTGCTGCAGCGTACGGTCATTGAACGCGACGATGACCAGCGGGGACGCCGGCCACGGCTGCCCATGGCTCTCATCGGGATCTACTTCGCAACAGTCCTGTTCTTTGCCTCGATCTTGTCTGCCGTCAGCGGCGCGGTCCAGGACAAGGGTGCCGATATTTCACCGTGGCGCGAGACGGGGTTTTCGTGGATCGCCTGGGCGGTCATCATTGCCGTGGTCCTTACCGCCCTTTACGACTGGCTCTACGATCGTTCGGCTCTTGTGATGTCGGTCTGCCTGGCGTTGCTGATGGCGATGACCGCCGTCGTGAATCAAGCCGACATGGCCAGCGTGAACTCACGTCTCGATACGAGGGCGTACAACGAGGTTGGATTGCTGCTCGTGAATTTCGACGACACGGCCGAGGGCAACGAGCAGAGATGTGCGGTGGTCGACGAGTTACGCGACTTCTCTCCGCGTGAATCTGAGCTACGAAAGATGAACCTGATCGGCACCTACCTCGATAGCGCCGCAGAGAATCTCTACGGAACCGTGTTCTGCGACTCCGGTTCCTCCTGATCTTCACGGGTGCTCTTGGCTCGCCGCTCCAACCCGCGGATCACGAAGAATGCCAGCACGATAGGGGCGACGAACAGAAGGACTTCGTCCCACCCGCCTTGATGCGCCAGGAACCAGGTCATGGATCCACAATAACCGGGAGGGGCCGGCGAACCGACCCCTCCAGGTGAACAGCTGGTACTACGAACCGTTGGCGCCGCTTGTTGGCGTATCGCTGCCAAGCTTCAGCTCGACCGGCGAAACAGCCGGGGAGTCGCCCAGTGTGTAGGTAACCGTCGCTCCATACAAGGTGTCATTGAGGGAGTACATGCACACCCCGATCCAGCTCTGATTGCCCGCGGGAACGGTCATGCCGGATGCATCGATGGAAATCGTCTGCGGGTCGGTCGACGCGACGGAGGTCGCGAGCGCCTCGACGGTGCTTGCAGGATCGCCGAGCGGTGCCGTGTGGATCGCGTAGAACCCGTCGCCGGCGGCATCGATAGCCACGACATCAACTGTTCCCAGTTCTGCTCCGTGGGGCAGAATCACCGGGGCCTGGAAGCACTGTCCGGTACCGGCGATCTGAACTTGCCAGCCGTTTGCGCTCCAGGAGAGATAGTGATCACCGAATGCTCCTCCGCCATCAGGGTTGAAGGCTGCGGCTGGGATTGTCAGCGGCGAGGTGGTGCGGATCTCATCGACGGTCATTCCTCCCACGGTGTCGGCATCGTCAGCGGCACTGACCTGGCCGTCCTCTGCTCCGAGGAACTGAGCAAACCTCTGCATGAAGGCAGCCATCTGGCCGCGGGTCACGTTGTCATCAGGACAGAACAAGTCGTTGGTCGGCGGGTTACATCCCTTGGTGACGCCGGCGTCGGCCAGCCATTCGATGTTCGACTCGAAACTCGAGTTGTCGTCGTCGGTAAAGGCGCCTCCTGCTGCGTACGCCGTTGCCGGTGCAAGCAGTAGTACCGCTGCCATGATCGCTATTGCTCGTTTCAATGGTCTCTCCCTTTCTTGAGCCACGGCTGCGAAACCTATCTGCCGGCATCCCGAAATGGGGACCCAATCCCCTTGACTTCTATGCACATATGCGTATAGTCCATCTTCTTTAGCCAGAGGAAACAATGATCCGCACAGCCATATTTGGCGCCTCCGGTCACGGCGGCGGCGAACTGATCAGACTGATCGACGGTCACCCAGAACTCGAAGCGACGTATCTCGGAGCGCACAGCAAGGCCGGATCCCGACTCGGCGAGGTTCACCCGCATCTCGGCGGTGGGGAGCGCGTGCTGCAGTCCAATGACCCGGGCACGCTGCCCCAGGTTGATGTTGCATTCTTCGCTCTGCCCCACGGAACATCTGCGGAGCCGGCAATGCGGATGCGGGCCGGGGGAGCGAAGGTTGTCGATCTCGGCAGCGACTTTCGGCTTGACACCCCCGAGCGATACGAGGCTGCCTACGGGTCTCCCCATCCCCATCCCGAACAGTTGGGCGAGTGGGTCTATGGCCTTCCCGAGCTGTTTGCCGCTGAACTGGCGGGTGCAGACAGGATTGCGGTTCCCGGCTGCTACCCAACGTCGGCCTTGCTGGGGGTGGCTCCGCTACATCAGTTTGGGCTCGTGAACGGGACCGTGATTGTTGATTCGGTCTCCGGGGTTTCCGGCGCCGGGCGGGCGGCAAAGCCACATCTCATGTACGGAGCAGTAGACGAAGGAGCCGCGGCGTACGGGGTTCTGACCCACCGGCACCAGCCCGAAATCGAACAGATTCTGGGTCAGGTCGGTGATTCTGAGCCGACCGTGATCTTCACGCCCCACCTCATTCCGATGCAGCGGGGGATCCTGACGACCTGCTACATCCCGGTGCGAGACCGGGTGGATGGAGAGGCCATCCTGGCGATCTATGCGGATGCCTATGCGAAGACACCCTTTGTCGAACTGTCGGCGGTGTCACCGAACACACGGTGGGTGACTAACTCAAACCGGGTACTGGTGCAGCCGCACTTCGATCCAAGAACGCAGACTGCTGTGGTCCTGGTTGCAATAGACAACCTCACCAAGGGCACCGCCGGTGCCGCCATCCAGTCCATCAACATCGCCCTGGGTCTCGACGAGACTATGGGTCTGCCCATGGCGGGGTGGATGCCGTGAGCGTTACCGCCCCCGCGGGGTTCGTCGCAGCCGGTGTCGCCGCCGGTATCAAGGCTTCCGACGCGCTCGACGTGGCGCTGGTCGCGAGCAACGGAGTGCTCACGGCGGCCGCAGTGTTCACCAGAAATCAGGCCGCGGCAGCCCCGATCCAGGTCAGCCGAGAGCAACTCGGCCGCAGCCGGGCGATGCGGGGCGTGGTTCTCAATTCAGGATGTGCCAACGCAGCCACCGGCTTGCGTGGTGTTGCGGATGCGCGGGCAATGGTCAACGCGGCAGCAAGCGCGATCGGCTGCAGCCACGAGGAAGTCCTTGTTTGCTCAACCGGGGGGATTGGGAAGCCGTTGCCGATCAAGAAGGTGATTGAGGGCATCACCGTCGCCGGCGAGCAACTTGCGTCCGATGACGAAGCAGGGTCACGGGCCGCCAGAGCGATCATGACCACCGACACCGTCCCTAAGGAGAGCACGCACACCGGGGCCGGGTTCACCGTGGGTGGCATGGCCAAGGGTGCCGGTATGGTCCGTCCCGACATGGCGACGATGCTCGTCGTAATCACCACCGATGCCGTCGCCAACGCGGAGGCTCTCGATGCCGCGCTGCGCGCCGCTGTTGACCAGTCGTTCCACGCACTCAATATCGATGGCTGTCCTTCAACCAACGACACGGTGATCCTTCTTGCTTCCGGCCAAAGCGGGGTCGCTCCCGACGAGGAGACCCTCACCGAAGCGGTATCGGCAGTGTGCTGGGATCTGGCAAATCAGCTTGCGGCCGATGCCGAAGGGGCCAGCCGGGTTGTGATGGTCGATGTCGTTGGGGCCGAGACCGATGCCGCCGCCCGCAACGCCGGGCGGCTTGTGACGGATTCTGCGCTGGTGAGGTCGGCGTTCTACGGCGGTGACCCCAACTGGGGTCGATTGCTTGGGGCGCTCGGCGCCACCGAACTCGAGTTCGACCCCGAGCAGTTTGGGGTGGCCTATGCAGGCATCGATATTGCACAGAACGGAACAGCCGTCGAGCACGATGGGCAGGCTCTTCACGAGGCGATCGCAACTGGAGACTTCACCGTGACCATGACCATTGGCAACGGCCCGGGGAGGGCCCGTGTCATCACCACCGACCTGACCCCCGAGTACGTCACTTTCAACGCGGAGTACAGCTGATGAGCAACACCGGTCATTCCACCCCCCATGCCGCGAAGCCTCGCATCGCCAAGACCATGGGCAAGGCGCGCATCTTTTCCGAGGCGCTGCCATTCATCAAGGACTTCCGCGGCAAAACCGTCGTTATCAAGTATGGCGGGTCGGCCATGGTGGACGAGAGCCTGCGCAACACGTTTGCCGACGATGTCGCCATGCTCCACTACGTGGGCATCAACCCTGTGATCGTCCACGGTGGCGGCCCCCACATCTCGGCGGCGATGGGTCAACGCGGAATCGAGCCGCAATGGCACGAAGGGCTGCGAGTCACCGATGAGGAGACCATCCGCGTGGTTCAATCCACCCTCGCCGGCGAGATCAATCCCGACATCGTGCGGTTGATCAACGCCCACGGCTCGGTTGCGGCAGGGGTGAATGGGCTCGACGGCAACCTCTTCCTGGCGACGGCCAAGGACGAGAAACTGGGTTTCGTCGGCGAGATCACGGAAGTAAACCCGGGGCTCATTCAGAGTCTGCAGCACCAGGGCTACGTGCCGGTGGTGGCCCCCCTGGCCAGGGGCGAGGATGGCAAGGCGTACAACCTGAACGCAGATACCGCCGCAGGCGCTCTGGCCGAAGCGCTGGGTGCGCTCAAGGTCATTTACCTCACCGATGTCGAGGGTCTCTATCGCGACCTTGGAGACGAAGACTCGTTGATTGCCCGGATCATCGTTGAAGATCTGAAAGCACTCATTGAGTCGGGTTCGGCCTCATCCGGGATGCTTCCCAAGCTGAGGTCATGTATCTCTGCGGTCGAAGGTGGTGTCGAACGGGCGCACATCCTCGATGGCCGGATGCAGCACGCCCTCTTGCTGGAAGTATTCACACCTGAAGGGATAGGAACGATGGTGACCATGGAGCCGGTGCTGTGAGCCCGGCGACGGCGGGGCGACGCCGCCTCATTCGCAAGCTTCTCGTCGATGGGTCGATTACGAGCCAGGCCCGTCTGGTGGAGCTATTGGAAGAAGAAGGATTCCCGGTAACGCAGGCAACGGTCTCGCGTGACCTCGATGCACTTGGTGCCATCAAGGTACGCAATGATCACGGGGCCGTGAACTACAGCCTGGCGCCGAGCGCCGAAAAGCTCACCGAGGCAGAGATCCGGTTGCGGCGAGCAGTCAACGACTTTGTCGAGGAGATAGCTGTTTCCGACAACCTCGTTGTCCTCCACACGCCACCCGGAGCGGCCCACCTCGTCGCGGGCGCCATTGACAGGGCCATCGTCAAGGGTGCGCTGGGGACGATCGCCGGCGACGACACGTTGATGATTGTCGCCGATGCCGAGGTCGGCGGAGACGCCATTGCCGCAAAGATTGAAGAAATGGGAGCAAGAAAATGAGTGACATCAAGAAGGTCGTTCTCGCCTACAGCGGCGGCCTCGATACGTCGGTGATCCTGCAGTGGATCAAGGACGAGTATGGGGCCGAGGTCGTTGCGTACACGGCAGATGTTGGCCAGGGCGACGAGGTCGCCGAAGCCGAGGAGAAGGCCATGGCGACCGGAGCCTCCGCGGCCATCGTTGACGACCTCCGCGCCGAGTTCGTCGCCGATTATGTATTCCCCGCCATCCGGGCCAATGCCATCTACGAGGGTTACTACCTCCTCGGCACTTCCCTGGCTCGCCCGATCATCTCCAAGGGAATGATGGATGCGGTGAAGGCGACTGGCGCTGATGCGATTGCCCACGGCGCCACCGGCAAGGGCAATGATCAGGTCCGGTTTGAGTTGTCGGCATACGCCATCGACCCGTCTATCAAGGTGATCGCACCGTGGCGGGAGTGGGATCTCAAGGGGCGGGCCGACTGCGTCGCCTATGCCGAGGAGAGGGGAATCCCGATTCCGGTGACGCCCGATAAGCCGTATTCGATGGATGCCAATCTGCTGCACATCTCGTACGAGGGCGGCGTGCTCGAGGATCCCTGGGTTGCGCCACCGAAGGGCATGTTTCGGATGACCACCGATCCGTGGGAAGCGCCGGACATGATGGAGACACTGTCTATCGAATTCGAGAAAGGCGACGCTGTAGCCATCAACGGGGTGCGGATGAGCCCGGTCGAGATTCTCACCAGGCTCAACTCCCTCGGTGGCGCCCATGGTGTCGGCAGGGTGGACATCGTTGAGAACCGGTTCGTCGGTATGAAGTCGCGTGGTGTCTATGAGACGCCCGGTGGGACGATCCTGCATCATGCCCATCGTGCGGTGGAATCGTTGACGCTCGACCGCGAGGTGACGCATCTCCGCGACGAGTTGTCGCCGCGCTATGCCGAGATGGTTTACAACGGTTTCTGGTTCTCACCGGAGCGGGAGGCTCTGCAGAAGTTCAACGATCAGATCCAGGAACGGGTCAACGGTGAAGCCCGCGTCACCCTGTACAAGGGCAATTGCATCGTCGACGGACGCCGCTCCGATTCGCACAGCCTCTACGACGAGGCCACTGTGACCTTCGAGGCGGACGATGTCTACGACCAGGCTGATGCGGAAGGGTTCATCCGGTTGCAGTCGCTGCGGTTGCGGACGTTCGCCGAGAAGCGTCTCGGAGAAGGCGAGTAACGATGACCCTTTGGGGCGGCAGGTTCGAAGAAGGCCCGGCCGAGCTGCTGTGGCGGTTCACCGTCGATCAATCCGATCGACGGTTGCTGGCCGACGACATCAGGGGCTCGCAGGCTCATGCGGCGATGCTGGTGGGGGTCGGCATCCTGTCAGCTGAGGAAGGTGCCCATCTGCAGCGCGGCCTGGAGGCGGTGCTTGCCGAGGCTGATGAGTTCGCATGGGCCGACTCTGATGAGGATGTTCATTCTGCCGTCGAGCGTCGACTCTACGAACTGGTTGGGGATGTGGCGGGGAAGCTCCATAGCGGGCGATCCCGCAACGATCAGATCTGTCTCGACCTGCGGCTGTATCTACGCCGGTCGGTCGACCAAAGGGTGGATCAGATCACCGGTCTGGTGAAGGTGCTGACGGCGTTGGCCGAGGAGGTCGGCGACACCGTCGTTGCTTCGTACACCCATGTTCAGCAGGCACAGGCGGTCCCGCTGGCGCACCATCTGCTGGCGTATGCCTGGATGCTGCTCCGCGATCGGGACCGCTTCAGCAACGCCAGGCAGCGCATCGACGTTTCGCCGCTTGGCGCCGGAGCGTCGGCGGGTAGTCGTTTGCCGCTTGATCCGGCAGCCTCCGCAGCAGCTCTCGAGTTCGGTGCCGTCTTTGCCAACTCCATGGATGCTGTCGCCTCACGTGACTTTGTCGCCGAGTATGCGTTCTGCTGTGCGCAGACCATGGTGACCTTGTCCCGATTGTCCGAGGAGATGATCCTGTGGGCAAGCGAGGAGTACGGCTGGGCCACGTTTGGTGATGCGTTCACCACCGGATCGTCGGCGATGCCGCAGAAAAAGAACCCGGACATCGCCGAGTTGGCGCGGGGAAAGACGGCGACGGTCATCGGTGACCTCACTGCGCTGATGACGCTGCAGAAGGGCTTGCCGCTGACGTACAACCGCGATCTCCAAGAAGACAAGCGGGCCGTGTTCCACGCCGACGACACCCTGGCACTGGCGCTGGCGGCTCTTGGCGGCATGCTCGAAAGTGCGCAGTTCCACCCGCCCGAGCCGTCATCGATGGTCACCGCGCTCGACCTGGCCGAGATCCTGGTCAATCGTGGTGTGCCGTTCCGAGACGCCCACCAGGCGGTCGGCGGTCTTGTGGCCGGGTTGGCGGCCGAGGGGCGCACACTCGCCGATGCGACTGCGGGCGAGTTGGAGGCGGCGCATGTGCAACTCGTCCCGGCGGATGTGGAGTCGCTGACTCCCGCCGCATCTGTCGCTGACCGAGTGACGCCGGGCGGCGGGTCGATGGAGTCGGTAAGGACCCAGCTCGAGGCATTGAGGGAGTTGTTGGGCTAGGGGAGCGAGGTTCGTTGCCCACACCTGTCTCGGATATTCAATGGTGACGTGACTCTCCGTGAATAGGACGTAGTACGTCGGCGTGTGACGGGACGCTACGCCGGAACCAGCGCTGGATCTAGCGCGACGGGAAAGTGCGGTGTGCCGATATCGACGGACTATGCGTTCAACAATCGGCCGGGAACAAGGGCGATGGCTCGCGCTCCTTTTCTGAGTGCCTGGCCAGTGTATGAAGCTCATGGTTGGGCATGACCCGACCCTGGTGGCTGATGCGATAGGCGACGACGGCGCGAGAATGGCCAGATGAGAAGAGCCCTGTCTATTGCCCTCATAGCGACTCTCGCACTCACATCATGCGTCTCCGAGCCGCGGTTGGAGGTAGCGACCAATAGCGGCGGGACTCTCGACTGCCGATCCGCAACGGTTCAGTACGCGATGGTCGACAGCGACATATCAAGTCCCGGGGCATCATCCGCTTTGGCCGCAGCTGCCGAATTCATCGATACCGAGTTCATTCCCGACGGTCTGCCGCGTCTCGAGTTCGAAACGGACGGACGTGCCGCAGTGACGATCGTCGACTGGGAGGGGTACCGCGTAGGGCGGGTGCTGGTAGTCGAGCACGACAGCGGCCGGCATGTTCAGGGTCTGGAGAGTTGTGGCTAGGGATCTGAAGGAGACAGCGGCGCCGTCCCAACTCACTCCTACGGCGATCGCCCGCTTGTCGTGTAGCTGTGACCGAGCGGTGTTGTAAAGACATAGTCACCGTTGGCGACCGCCTGGTAGCTCCAGCCGGCTTCGTGCTTGATGCGGTGGTGATGCCGACATAACGGGGCAAGGTTGTCGACTCTGGTCTCTTGCCGTTCTGCCCAGGGAACGCGATGGTCAATGTCCGATTGGCTTGCCGGCATCCGGCACCCCGGATGGACGCAAGTCGGGTTCTCCGCCTCCACCCGACGACGTTCTGCGGTGCTGGGCCTTCTCCTCGTAATTCCCGTATCGACGGGGAGACCCGTTTCCGGGTCATCGATGACGAAGCGCCATTCGGCGGCGAGTTGCCTCTCAGCTGCCTGCCGGGCGATGTCACCGATGACGGGGCCGTAGCCGGCGAGTTCTCCGGGGTTCTCGCTCAGCCGCGCCAGTGATTCGAGTGTCGTGTGGATGACAACTGTTCCACGACCCGACTGGGTTGCAACGCCGGTGCCCTCCAAGACGTCAATGAGTACGTCGGCGCGGATCTGGTCCATGGTGCGGGTCTCTCCAGGTCGGCGCAACGACTTGGCGATGTCGTTGATCCGAGTCATGCCCGCGGCGAGCCGATCGGGAGGCAGGTCGAGAGCAAAGAGGTGTGCGGTGCCCGACTCGTCCGCCTGAGTGGTGACTCTGCGCTGCTCGAGGGCGGTGTCGTATCGGTCCTTGGCTTCATGAGGATCGACCTCGATGCATAGCTTCCGGAGACGGGCACCGAGCTGACCGGTGGTGTAGCGGTGGGCCTGGTCGAGGATCGAGTCGACGATGGTCTGCGCTGTGGACGCCGGGAGGTGAGCGGTCCCAAAGACCATGACTTTGGCCCGGCGAACATCGATTGCGCCCGAGGTGAGCGCCGACCAGACCTGGGGCAGACGCTTGCGCAGGTCGAGGGCGAAATCCATCTCGCTGTCGGCAGTGCGGCGGGTCCACTTCAGGGCGGCAGCAACTTCTGCGGCGGCGGCTTCCTCGACGTAGTCAGCTGCCATGTCCTCGGCGTCGACGACATCGACCACGGCGGTCATCGCTTGATACATCTGCGACGAGTGGAAGGACCGCATGCGTTCGTGGGCCTTTAGCACCCGGATCCGGTCGTATCCCGAACACTCGTTGACGTTGATGGCAGACAGAACACAGGCAAGCTCGGGACCCGGCTCCATGGTATCCAGCGATTCTGGTACCCATTCAGTGTTGTCCGGCGATTCCATGCGTTCAAGGTATCAGGAGCCTGTGACAAGAATTGAGGGGGAAGGTCGGGGATGCTGAGTCACCATGCCGGTGACCCTGCGCGTCGCGCGGATCCCGATCCCACCTTGCCGTCACCAAGATCGCCCGGGCGAGCCGGCAACGGCCGGACTCCGCAGAGGCTGCATGCTGCCAACGGGTATGTCGTCGCAACCGAGTGGCGGGGGAGGGCTTCTTCCTTACATCTTCCAGCGCTGCCCCGATCCCGGCGCCCGACCGCACGCCAGAACACCTAGGCTCGTATCGGCTAGAGCTGCAAAGGGCTAACAACTGGAGTCTGACGTGGAAACTGATCGGGAACGGGCAGAGAGACACGAGCGAGAACGCAAAGAGTCCAACGAGCAGTATGAGCGGGAGCGCAAGGAGGCTCACGAGCGTGAGGCTCGAGAGCGTAAGGAAGCTCATGATCGTGCCGCCCAGGACCGCAAGGAGGAGCGGGAGAGGTACGCCCGCGAGCGCAGCGAGGAATAGCGCCGGCTCCCGCCACCCTGCCGGTCCGGTCGCGTTGCCCGGTAACGCCATCCCATCGCTGAAACGGTCAACAGAAACCTCGTCGGAGATGTCCTTATCAGCCATTCCCGTTCGTAAGTAGGGTGAACGCGGGAGAATTCCGCACCGGATTGAGGGAGCCACTCATGAGCCAGTATCTGTTGTCCACATTTGTCGTCGAAGGCGAAGTCCCCGGGGCACCGAGCTCACCCGAGGAGATGCAGTCCTTCATGAAGCGACTCATTGCGCTCGAAGCCGAAATGGACGAGACGGGCACCTTCGTCTTTGGCGGCGGGCTGCACGGCACAGATGCCGCGACGGTGGTAAGCCCCGGCGACGGCGAGGTGATCACGACCGACGGTCCCTTCGCTGAGGCGAAGGAACACATTGCCGGCTTCTACATCATCAACGCTGATGATCTCGACACAGCCCTGGCATGGGCCGGCAAGGTTGCCGTAGCAACCAACCATCCCATTGAGGTCCGCCCCTTTGCCGCAACGGGCAAGGTGGCCGACCACATGGGCCAGATGCCGGACGCCTAGAAGGTGCCCGGCGCCGTACTTCCCCAACGCGATGCGACTGCGGTGGAACAATCGTTTCGTGAGGTGTACGGCCAAGCGGTGGCCACTCTGATCCGGCTCTTCGGCGACATCACGCTTGCCGAGGATGCGGTCCAGGAAGCGTTCGTCGTTGCCAGCGACCGCTGGCCGAGCACCGGTATTCCGCCGAACCCGGCAGGTTGGATCGTCACGACCGCACGCAACAAGGCCATCGATACGGTCCGTCGCTCCAATCGCGGTCGCGAGCTCGAGAAACAGAGAGCAACAACGGAGCAGAAGGAACCGGAAGCAGACGAACTCGTGGCCGATGACCAACTCCGACTCATCTTCACCTGCTGTCACCCGGCGCTTCGTGTCGAGCACCAGGTGGCGTTGACGCTGCGGCTGCTCGGCGGGCTGGAGGTTGCCGAGATAGCGCGGTCGTTCCTGGTCGGTGAAGCAGCAATGGCCAAGCGACTGGTGCGGGCGAAATACAAGATCAAGGCAGCCAATATCTCGTATCGGGTGCCGGCGGAGGCGGATCTGCCAAACAGGCTCCGGGCGGTGCTGGCTGTTGTCTATCTCATCTACAACACGGGCGTTGACGACCCGGATCGAGCACCGCTGCGCAGCGATGCGGTCCGGCTGGCCCGTGCCCTGGTGGGATTGATGCCCGACGAAGCTGAGGTCGCCGGCTTGCTTGCTTTGATGTTGCTCAACGAATCCCGGGTTCCGGCCCGCACCGCAAGCGATGGCATCGTCATCCTGGCCGAGCAGGACCGAACGAAGTGGGACCGCAGCCTCATCGAAGAGGGTCAGGCAATCGTTCGCCGGTGCGTTCGCCGTGACCAGCCGGGCCCATACCAACTCCAGGCCGCGATCCAGGCGGTGCATTGCGACGCCGCATCATTTGCGGAGACCGACTGGAACCAAATCGTCACCATCTACGACCATCTGTTCTCCGTGATGCCGACGCCCGTGGTTGCTCTGAACCGGGCCATTGCGATTGGTGAAACCGGCGGGCCCGAGGCTGCTCTGGAGCGGCTTGACGAGATTGCCGGCGAACTCGACGACTACCACCTGATGCATGCGGCGCGAGGGACGATGCTCCGCCGGCTCAATCGATTGGATTCGGCCAGATCCTCCTTCGTCCGCGCCGCCGCACTGGCCAACTCGGTCACCGACCGTGAGTTCCTGGATCAGCAGATAGCGGAGTTGAGCAGCTCCATCGAGTAGGGCACTGCGGTGGTGCTGCGAAGGCGTTATGGTCGTGTATCGACAGTGGTCGATATAGGGGACCCAAGATGAGCACATTTGGCGATCGGCTGACGGAGCGGGCACTGGCCAACGATACGACGCGTCTTGCCACGCTCTTTGGAGACTCCGACGATCTTCTGCCGCTCTGGATCGCCGAGCCGTACCTCGAGCTTGCCCCCCAGATTCGTGCCGCCATGGCGGAAAGAGCCCGGGTTGGTTGGTATGGGTACGAGGCGCGACCGGCCAGCATGATCGACGCATTCTGGGGGTGGGCGCACCGCCGCCACGGTTGGGATGGGTCTCAGCTACTGACCTCCGTCAGCCCAAGCGTGGGCACATCGATCGGCGTTCTGCTCGAACATCTCACCAATGAGGGCGAAGGTGTGATCCTGCAGCCGCCTGTGTTCACCGACTTCAAGCCACTGGTCGTTGCGGCGGGGCGATCCGTTGTGCGCAGCCCGCTGGTGCTCACCCCCGACGGCTACGTGATGGACACCGACGATCTTGCCGAGAAGGCAGCAGACGTTGCGACCACTGCGATGATTCTCTGTAACCCGCACAATCCGGTGGGGCGGCTCTGGAGCGAGACCGAGCTGCGCCGGGTCGCCGAGATCTGTGCTGCCAACGGCGTATTTGTGATCGCCGACGAGATCCACGCCGACCTGGCCTTGCGCCCCAACCGGTTCGTCCCATTTGCCCGAGCGGCGGCTGGAACCGGGGTTCCCTGGGCGGCGACACACGGCCCGATCAAGACCTTCGGCCTGGCCGGTGTTTGCGACACCCTGCTCATCACCGACGGGGCGGACGTAGACGAAATCTTCCGCAGGCAGAGTTCGCGTCTCCACCTGACCCGCAACAATGTGTTTTCACTGGCCGCATTCGATGCCGCATACCGCGAAGGCGGTCCATGGCTTGATGACTTCCTGGGCACGGTGGCGGATAACGTCGAACTGCTCACCGAGCAACTCCCAGAAGGCGTGGATCTCGTTGTGCCCGAAGCGACATACCTCGCTTGGCTCGACTTCCGCGCGCTCGGGCTCGAAGTTCCGGAGCTGGCCAGGTGGTTGGCAGCAGCCGGCGTCGCTTTCAGTCCGGGCCATTGGTTCGGGCGCCAGGGAGCCGGGTTCGCCCGCATGACTATCGCGGCCCCGCCCGACATGATCACCGAAGCGATCGGTCGCTTGACTTCGGCGATGAAGAGCTAACCGGGAGGTGTGGTCAGCCCTCGTTGCGTTTCTGTAGAGGCGGAATACGCTTGGCCGCCGCTTCGAGATGAGCGACGGCCTCGTCGCGATCGCGAAACAGAGTCGAATCGATACCGGCATTCCTGGCCAGAGTCTCATAGAAGTCGTGCGAGTGATCACCTGGAGCGACGAGCACGGCTACACAGGCCCTCCGATCCATTCCCGGGATCGAACGCACGTCGGCATGGGCGAACTTGTAGTTGTCGAGTACCGATTCCGTGTTGCGCGATTCCGTCACGTCAACGAGATAGCAACGAATTCCCAATTCGGCGCCAAGAGCGTGAGCCTCGAGCACATGTTGGTTGGCTACGTCCCGCGTCATGTCGCCGACCATCTTTATCGTGATGTACTTGCCATTGTCTGCTGGCGTGATCTTGTATGACATGGCGCCTTCCCCCCAACTCATAGCCGAGCGGAACTCTATTGCACAAAGCTAAGGATAGATGACGCGTATTCCGAGGTCGAGCCTACGCTGGCACCGGTGATGGACCAGAGCATTGGACGCAGCCGACCTCGATGGGTGATCGCCACCGTCTTGTTCTCGGGCGTGGTCCTGATGATGACGCTCTGGCCGGATTCGACGGTGAACACCTCCAACTACGTCCCTTTCCGCGAGCACGGTGCGGCGTGGTCCTGTCTCATCAGAGGGTGTGCCGGGGCGGGCGCCTCGGCACAGTTCCTGATCAAAGACGTCATCGGCAACGTCGTTGTCTTCATGCCGATCGGGTTCGCCGGCGCCGGGGCAATCAATGGCTCGTTGGCCCGCAAGTTCTGGCTTGCCACCGGTCTGGGCGCCTTGCTCAGCCTGTTCATCGAGACGACACAGATCCTGATCGAGACGCGGGCCACAGATGTGGACGATCTCATCTTCAACACAGTTGGCACCGTTCTAGGAGCGACCCTGCTTGTCGCAACGAGAGGGCGTCGCTAGATCGAGTCCAGGGCCTTGATTGGATCCACGTACTCATACCCGAGGTCTTGGGCCACGGCCTTGTCGGTGACCATCCCTCCACACACATTCAGGCCATTGCGCAGATGCGGATCATCGGCGAGCGCTTGCCTGACGCCCTTGGTTGCCAGGGCGAGCGCTCGGGGGAGAGTTACCGTATTGAGGGCTGCAGTCGATGTCTTGGGCACGGCACCCGGCATGTTGGCAACGCAGTAGTGCACCGTCTCGTCGACGACGTAGGTCGGCTCTGTGTGGGTCGTCGCATGGGATGTTTCGAAGCAGCCGCCCTGGTCGATGGCGACGTCGACTAGGACTGAGCCCGGACGCATCCGGGACACCATGTCGGCGGTCACCAGCTTGGGAGCTCGAGCGCCCTTGACCAGCACGGCACCGATAACGAGATCGGCGTCGATCACGGCCTCATCTAGTGACGCTGCGGTCGAGTAGATGGTGGTCAGTGCCGGCCCGAAGTGGCGGCCGAGTTTGTCCAGCACGTCGACGTTGTTGTCGAGGACGGTGACGTCGCCCCCCATGCCGAGAGCAACGTCGATGGCGTTCTCTCCGACGACCCCGCCGCCGATCACCACTACCTTGGCCGAGGCGACCCCGGGAATGCCGCCGAGCAGGATTCCTGATCCGCCGTGAACACTTTCGAGAGCCGTCGCCCCGGCCTGGACGGAGAGGCGACCGGCCACACGTGACATCGGCGCCAACAGTGGCAATCCCCCGTTGTTGTCGGTGACGGTTTCATAGGCGATGCAGATGGCGCCGCTATCGACGAGGTCGGCAGCCTGCTCCGGGTCCGGCGCGAGGTGGAGGTAGGTGAAGAGGATCTGGCCTTTACGGAGCATTGCCCGTTCCTGCGGCTGTGGCTCTTTGACCTTCACCACCATGTCGGCTGCGGAGAAGATCTCCGCCGCGGAGGGTGCGATCCTGGCGCCGACGGCTTCGTAGTCAGCATCCGAAGCGCCTACACCAAAGCCGGCGCCAGTCTCGACTATCACCTGCTGGTCCAAGCTGACGAGTTCTCGTACCGACGGTGGCTTCAGACCGACCCGCCTCTCGGCGACTTTGATTTCACGAGGCACACCAACGATCACTGCTTCAGCTCCCGGTGAGGCGACGTATCAAACATATCGGGAATCAGCTCGAATTTGATTGCGACTTGCGGCGCCATATGAGACGATCGCGCAACAATATTGTTAGAAACTGCCGATTGGTGAAGGAATCTTGTGGCACATCATCTAGACAGCACCGATCGGGCCATCCTGGCTGCGCTTGGTGTTGACGGTCGGATCAGCAATGTCGCGCTCTCCGAAGAGGTTCATCTTTCTCCGTCGGCATGTCTCCGCCGGGTCAGGCGTCTCGAGGAGATCGGTGTCATCGACCGCTACGCCGCTGTAATCGACCCGGCCAAGATCGGTAAGGCGACCTCGGTCTTCGTTGATATCTCGCTTTCGAGCCAGGCAGAAGATCTCCTCGACTCATTCGAGGCGGCGGTCAAGGAAGTCCCCGGCGTGATGAGCTGTCATCTCATGGCCGGAGATGCCGACTACGTGGTCCAGATCCTCTGCGCCGATGTCGAGGACTACGAGCGGATCCACCGCTCCTATCTCTCTCGCCTCCCCGGGGTTACGAAGCTCCGTTCGAGCTTCGCCCTCAGAACGGTGTGCTCGAAGCCCGCCTACGAGATGGAGTGACGTGTCGCCTCGCCTGCAGCGAGGTTCGACGTAGTCCCAGCTCGGCGCTAGCGCCCTTCACTCATCGCGTCGGTGCCCGCGATGCGAGCCCGGTAGATGGCGATGGCCCGCTCCCCGATACGCTCCGGTGGTTCGTTGGTACGTTCGCCCTGCTCGACCAGCCACTGCCACAGATCCGGGCGGACCTCCATCGAACCGGCACGATGTGCACCAGGTCTCATCAACATCACAAACAGCACGATGAGCAGACCGATCATGAAGAACACCGCAACGAGAACGGCGCGCGCAAACGGGTCCCCATGCCAGATCTGTACCGCTCCTCCGGTCGGCTCGGGAAGCCGGAACGCCCGGAACAAGTAGACAAAAATGAACGCACCCGTGTAGATGAGGAAGCAGACAAGGGCGATCAATGCGAGCAGGCGTTTCATGTCACGGCTCCTTCTCGATGTGTTGGATTGCTGCTTCGTGATCCTTCCCCGTGGGGAGGACGATGCGGCCGAGCGACGTTTCTCTGATCAGGTAAGCCAGCGGGCGGAGCGGCCTCCGGTAGAAAGCCGCGATTGCGAGACAGATGATGGCAAGGAGGAAGAGGGCAGCCCCGACTCCGTACCCGATCCCGACCGCCCACGGACTTCGGTAGAACAATCCGAGCGGGTCGTCGAAGAACTGATGTCCACCCCAAATCGACAGCAGGCCCGCCGCGGTGGTGAGAACGGCGATCAGCGCGTAGGTGCTGCGCCGGCGCGGCCCGCGGCTGATGAACCAGGGTTCGCTGAGGTGGTAGCCGGCGGCATCGATGGCGTCGCCGACCGCCCCATAGGTACCGACGACCACGTTGTGCTTCCGGCGTACGTTGCTCTTGGGGAAGAGCTTTCGCAGCCAATCGGAAACGAGCAGGGTCCCGGAGATGATGATCCCGACACCCATCAAGCTCGGGAAGAAGACGGCGATGATCATGCCGTGCCTCCCTCTGTCCGACCGAGAATGCCGGCGGTCCCGTCGACGCTGATGACCTCACCATCCTTGATGCGTCGGGTTGCCGCGGGGACGCTGAGCACAGCGGGGATACCGAACTCTCGCGCCACGATCGAGGCGTGAGACAGGGGACCGCCCGTCTCCAAAACCACCGCGCCGACAGTGAGGAATAGCGGTGTCCACGACGGATCGGTCGAGTGTGCGACCAGTACATCACCGCGTTGAAGACGGGCCCCGTCGGCCGGCGAAGCCACCACCCGGGCCGTGCCGGTGAACTGGCCTGGACTCGTTCCCAATCCTTCGAGACGGCCGCCCGCTTCGGTTTCTCGGGGCTTCTCGAAGCTGGCGTCAATGGTGAACCAGTCGGGCAGTGGCTCTGCCTCGCGACATCTCATGGCGACGGACCTGCGGTTCTCGAGTTCGGATAGTTCGATGGCACAGGACCCGAACAGCATCCCGTCCAGCTCGGCGTCTGTCAGGTAGTCGACCAGTTCAACCGACGGCAGCTGGCGCGACGCGATGAGGCGCCCGGCTGCTTCGACGATTATCCGTCGCTCTTCACCACCAAGTATCAGGAGGGCATTCTTGGCCTGCTCTCTCAGCTCCAGGAAACGGGTGGTCTCATCCACCTGTCGGCACAGCCAGCGAGCTCGCAGATCAACGAATTGCCCGGTGATGATGCGCATGCGCTTCCATCTCCTCTGCCCCGACAGCAGCCCCATCAGGTCTTCGAAATCGCTGCCGGTATCAGCCGGGCGCTGGTTCTGCTGCCCGCCTGCCAGCAGATGGAGCTGATGCCAAACCCATCGGTCGTCCTCCGCCCACGTGACGTCTCCGTACACGGCCTTCGACCCCATCGAGCGAACGGCGTGATCGAGGTGCTTCAGAAACCTATCCCCAACGGGGCCGAGCGCGGCGACCTCCGCACGCGGGTCGATCGGGTCGGTCGCCAGGAGGGCACGGATCTCTTCGCCGGCGTACCTATCGAGCACCGCGACGAGGTCGGTAGCGCGCCAACCTCCGAGCGTGCTCTCGTCGATCGCGATCCGGGTCAGGCGTTGCGCCCATTCGGCGGCTTCGGAGCGGGGCAACCACCGTTCGAGCAGCATCTCGAGTGCGCGGTACGTGGCCCCTGCCGCACTCGACGCCCCGACCTCCGCCGCGTAGCCACGCCAGGCCAGGTCGCGGATTCGCTGCCGATAGGCGACGAGCTTTCGTACCGGAAGGTGTGCAATGTCGATACCAAGTTCCGCAATCGCTCGTGCCGCCGTATCGATCAGTTCGACATCGTCGGCGATGCGCCGGTGGACTCGCCGGCTACGTACTGCGGCGAAGAGGTGTACTCCCGATCCTGGTGCGGCGTCGCTCGTTGAGTCGGTAGTGGCCGGCGTGACCTGTCGCCCGAGATACTGGCGCTCAACCTCGCTGGGATTACCGCCCGGCAAAGACTCGGCGACTCTGCATATTGCCGAAAGATTGAGGGCTGCCCGCCCCCGCACCCGGGCGACCAGGTTCTGCCGGTGGTGCGGCGTGTCCGCTCCGAGATCGGCAAACGCCGAACGAAAGGCGTTCTCGAGCATGGGTGCGTTGACGGTCCACAGGAGCGGGGAGACCGTCCCGGGCAGCATCTCGATGACTCCGTGGGGGGTGTATGTGTCGGACGTGCCGGGTGCGGTGTCAAAGCCGTCGTCATAGGCGGAGCGAGCCGAGGTCTCTGCGACGGGAGTTACTTCGAGAAGAGCCAGGCCGGCGTCGTCGACAACCCACGACACTTCCTGAGGGGTCTCCAACGTTCGTTCCAGGCGGACGATCAGCCGGGCCAGGCCTTCAACGAGTTCGGGAGCGGGGCGACCGTCGGCGACTTCGAGGGTGTCCTTGCGCACCAGGAACTGGTCGCCGTCGGTGTCGATGCGAAGGAGATGTTCCCGGCCGTCTGGATCGCTGCTGAAGGCAGATCCGGTGCAGATCGGCTGGAGGCGGTGTTGCACGATGACCGCCATCGCGATGTGGTGATCGTGCATGTGATGGTTCCGCCGATGTGCCCGTGCCGCGGGTAACCACAACGAAGCCCAGCAACGACGTACGGCAAGCTCGAGCTCGTCCGAATCGGCAACATCTTCAACCGACAGGTAGTGGCCGGGGACTCCGGTGCTCGCCAGGTCTTCACTCACCACCGAGGAACGCACAACAACGGGCCCAGCTCGTAGCATCTCCGCAGCGCTCCGACCGATCGCATGTTTCAGTTCATCTGACAACGGGGCACCGAGAAAGGAACGGGTGACGGCGGCGCTCTCAGCCGTAACGTGCTCAGGAGCGGGAAGACCCGAGGTGCGCAGGTCCTTGATGAGGAGGGCGAGGCTCCGCTCGGTGACGGCGGCCTCGTACGCCGCGGCAGTGAGTACGGCTGCGGGTGGAACCGGGTAGCCCTCGCTGATGATCCGGTCGAGCCGGGCCCCTTTGTTGCCCACCTCGGCGGCCGGGTGCCCCGATCCGTCGAGGAAGGTGAGGAACCTGGCGTGACGCTGAGCCGTGATCATGGTGCATTCACCGTGAAGTTGTACTCGACCCTGACCTCACCTTTCCAATCCAGCCCGTACAGCCGCACGGCAATGGTCGGCCCGCCGGTGTCGGTGACCTCGATCAGCCCAAATTGCCCGCCGCCGGGGAACGCTCCTTCGCTGTAGGGGCCGCCTTTGACGCTTCCGGGCCGGTCTAGCGCCGCGGCCTGCAGGAGAGGGAAGGATGCGTTCCCCGTGGCGGAATAGTCGGTATTGGTCCCGTCATCGATCGCGACCATGTGGGCGTCGCCTGCGACCATCAGGATGTTGTCTATGTCGTGCTCTGCGATGAAGTCGGCGATCGCCTGCCTCTCGAATGTATACCCGCCCCAGTAGTCGGCGCCTGGTTCGGCCGCAGTGACCCAGGGGACCTGGTTGACGATCACAGTGAGTGCGTAATCGTCTCGTCCTGCGAGGAGCCGTTCCTGCAGCCAGGTGAGCTGATCAGCGCCGAGGATCGTCTTGTCCTGAGTGTCGGGATCCGAGTTGGGGTCACGGTGAGAGCGATCATCCAGCAGGACAAACTGGACACGTCCCATGGCGAACGATTGATAGATCGCATCGGATTGAGCGAGTGGGTAGTGGGGAACGTTGGTGTCGTACGCATCGAATGCGAGCTGCCGGTAGGGCATGGTGCGGTCGGAATTGTTGCGCCCGTAGTCGTGGTCGTCCCACACATAGGCGATGGGAACCGCCGAGTAGAGGGCAGCCTGCGCGGGCTGCGCCAGAGTGGACGCATAAGCGTGCTCATAGTGCGCGGCGGTCTCGACATAGTCTGCGTAGAAGAGATCCCCGGTGATGACGAACAGGTCCGGGGCGAATGAGGCAATAGTCTCGTAGACCGCACCGTTGGAGCCGAGCCGGGCGCAGCTTGCCGCGGCCACTGTGAAACTCATTGGTCCCGACTCAAACGTGGTGAACGTTCCCGCCCTTGCCGGGAGGGCCATGCCATCGACGGACGGTGTGTATGTGTAGGTCGTGGCGGAGGAGAGACCGGTCAGTTCGAAGCGCCACACGTCGCCGCTCGGTGTCGCGGTGTGACTACTCGTGGCCCCATCGCCGGCCGTCACCTCGAGCGAGACCGTTCCTGGGCCAGAGACTCGGGCCACGACGGTCGCCGAATCAGACGTGATTGCTCCGGACCACACCCAGACCACCGGAGTCTCGGGAAGCGGCGGCAGATCCGATTCCGGATGGGCCGCGCCGTACCCGCGGTTGTAGATCGCCGCGGCCATCGTCCCACCGATGACGAGGATCATGATGACGGCAGTAGCAAGAACAATCAGCGATGTCGTCGATTTGGTCCGCTTCCAGGCAACGAGGAACGCAACTGCAGGGACCAGGAACAGAACTGTAGGGAGAAATGCGGTGACGGGCTGATGTTGGAGCGCAGAGAGTCCCCAGAAGGCTGCCGAACCGATCAGCATGACCGAGCCGCCGACGCCCTCGCGGCGCCAGGCGATGAGCACTCCGGCGGTCAACACCGCCAGCGTCCCGAGTTGGAAGAGTTGTTCCCAGGATTCGGCATCCGGACCACGCGGGATGCCGACCGTGAACCCGAGGATCACAAACAGCAGAACGGCCGTGAGCGACCAGGTGCGAGCGATGCGCCGCGCCGCGTCCTCCACATGGTCGCTGATGGCGACTGCGTGAAGCCCGTGATCGTGCTCGAACTCGGCCATCACCTGCCTCCCGCTTCATCGGGATGCGTCCTCACCTGTCAAGGTACGCCCTAAATCGCCCACCGGGTAAGGGGACATAGGTCCCGATTCGGTCGGACCGGGGCACTTCCCGTCCGACGGCCGGCAACAGGCGAAGGGGCTCGCCGCGGAGATCAAACGTCGACCCGGCAGCGGGCCGGTTGTATCGCTAGCCTCAGTGAAGGATGTCGCCCACATGAGCGACACAGGGCGTCGAACGCTTCTGGATCCAGTCCGGCGTCTTGCTGCGGATTAGAGAAGGGGTAGATGATGGCGGTTTCTCTTCTATTCGGACGGCGACTTCGATTGGCGGTGGCAGCTGCGCTGGTTGCCTCGGTGATGACGGCGCTTGGCGTGACGGGGGCACAAGCTGCACAGCCGGCTGCGGATCATTTGTTGTTGTCGGAGTTTGTGGTTTCGCCGACGGCTGGTGAGTTTGTTGAGATTCATAATCCGACGGGGGCGACGATTGATTTGTCGGATGTGTATCTGACGGA
>SWCD01023005.1_pt1 | contig 53112 bp, 58 predicted proteins | sample 4693011 | NCBI WGS metagenome assembly SWCD01 (sample SAMN10267278, study PRJNA491770) | bioreactor metagenome | isolation source: DHS bioreactor inoculated with marine | place: Japan: Omine Ridge, Nankai Trough
CCCCCCCCAGTCCCCCCACACTTCGGGGGGGCATTTTTTTGCGGTCGGTTGTCTGCCGGTCACAGCCCCGCGGCCAGGGCTGCGAGCTGGTCGATGGCGGTGCCCCAGCCCTCGTAGAAGCCCATCTCGGCATGTTGCGCGCGGGCGGAGGCGTCGGCGTGGAGTGCGCGGGCGGTGATCTTCGTACCCGCTTCGGTCGGGGTCAGCCGGTAGACCCCGGTCATGAACCCGCGGCCGGTCGGGTGAAACCCCGGGCCCATCGCGTCGGTGAAGGCGAGCAGGCGCTCGGGCTCTGCCACCAGGATGCAGCCGGCGCCCTCGTCTATCGCCTCGCCGTTCGGGCCCCGCATCGGCGCGTGGAAGCCGCCGCCGGGGCGCGGCTCCAGCGCGACGTCATGCGCCTGCCAGGGCTTGGGGCAGAACCATTGCTCGATCAGCGCGGGCTCGGTGAGGCAGCGCCAGACGTTGGCGGGACTGGCGGCGATCACCTTTTCGAGTTCCAGATCGGTCTCGGGGTTGAAGGTAAAGATGTCCATGTCGGCTCCTGTTCGCTTGGAGGTGAGGGTCAGTCGAAAAGACGGCTCAGCGCATCGAGTTGGGCCTCGACGCCGCCGCGGCGCATGACCGGACCGTCGGACGGGGCGAAATACGCGCCCTGCTCGGTGACCGTCAGCTTGCAGCCGGCCTCGCTGGGCGCGAAGGTCACGGTGGTGAGCGAGGCGGAATGCACCCGGCCGTTCCAGGCCATGGTGTAGGCGTAGACGATCCGTGCGTCGTCGACGATGTCGATGTAGGTGGTGGCGTTTTCGTGCAGGCCAGCGCCCGGGCCCTCGGCGATCTCGAAACGGCCGCTTTCGGTGCCGCCGACCCGGAAATCGAGCCGGTAGTCGCCCTTCGATTTCGGCCCGCCCTCGGCGAACCATTTGCGCTTCAGCTCCTGCTCGGCGAAGGCGCGAAAGACGGTGGCCGGTTGGGCGCGGATGATCTTCTTGATGGTGAAATCGGCATGGTCGATGGTCATGTTGTCGCCTCCAGGTGTCGGGTGAGATTGTCGAGCGCGGAACCCCAGCCGGCCTGGAACCCGTCGAGAAGGCCCGCGCCGACGAAGGAACTGACCCAGACGGTGACATGCAGCCGGCTCCCGGCATCAGTTTTGCCAAGCGCGTAGTCGACCTGCGAGGCGCTGAGCAGCTTGCCATTGTGGTGCATCACTTCGGTGAAACAGGCGGCATCCGGCTCTTCGATCCGGTGCCAGAGCGTGGTGACCTCGTAGCCCGGATCGGCTTTCGGGCCGCAGAGATGCACGTCGCTCCCGCCCTCGCGGGTGTCGGTTGCGGTGAAGCGCAGCACATCGCCTTCGGAGGGGCCCCAGGTGCTGCGCGCGGTCGGATCGATCAGGCTGTGCCAGAGCGTCACGCGGGAACAGCCGATGACGCGGGCGAAGTCCAGCCGGGCGTTGTCGGTGGTCATGTCTTGTCCTTTCCGGGCATCGGATTGGTTTCGATCTCGAGCCGGCGCGCAACGGCTTCGAGCCGGGCGAGGCGGCCTTCCCAGAGTGCGCGCTGGCCGTCGAGCCAGCTGTCGATCGGGGCCAGCGCCCTGGGGCGCAGCGCCACGATCCGCTGGCGGCCCCGTTTGCGGGTGGCGACGAGCCCCGCCTCTTCCAGCACCTCGATGTGGCGCAGGAACGAGGGCAGGGCCATCTGGTGCGGGGCGGCGAGCGCGCCGACCGGCTGGGCGCCCTCGGCGAGCTGTTCGACGACGGCGCGGCGGGTCGGGTCGGCGAGGGCGGAGAAGAGCGAGTCTATTTGGTTAGTCATGTTGCTAAGTGTTTGCGCGACGCTTCGCCGAGTCAACCGGAAACTTAGCTCATGCACTAAGTTTTCCCCGCTTGCCCCCGGCGGTCAGGCCCCTAGACTCGGCCCATGTCCGATACCCCCCGATTCATTCACCTGCGCCTGCACACCGAATACTCGCTGCTCGAAGGCGCCGTGCCGGTGAAGAAACTCGCCGGTCTCTGCGGCGCGCATGCAATGCCCGCCGTGGCGGTGACCGACACCGATAACATGTTCTGTGCGCTGGAGTTTTCGGAATACGCTTCGGAGGCCGGGGTGCAGCCGATCATCGGCTGCCAGGTCTCCGTCGCCTACGAGACCCCGGCGCCGGGCGAGACCGCCAGACCGCCCGCGCCGCTGGTGCTGCTCGCCCAGAACGAGACCGGCTACCGGCAGCTGATGAAGCTCAACTCCTGCCTCTACGTCGACAAGCACGACGGCGTGCCGCAGGTGACGCTGGACGAGCTCTCGGCCCATTCGGAAGGGCTCATCTGCCTGTCCGGCGGTGCCGGCGGACCGGTGGGAAAGCTCCTGCAAGTCGGCCACCGGGCGGCGGCGGAGGCGCTGCTCGACCGGCTTGCGCGCACCTACCCGGACCGGCTCTATGTCGAGCTGCAACGCCACCCGGTGGAAACCGGCCAGCTGCCCGAGCCGGAACGGCTGACCGAACGCGGGTTTGTCGAGATGGCCTATGCGCAGGGTCTGCCGCTGGTCGCGACCAACGACGTCTATTTCCCCAAGGCCAAGCTCTACGAGGCGCATGATGCGCTTATCTGCATCAAGGAAGGGGCTTACGTCGACCAGCAGGAACCGCGCCGCCACCTGACACCGCAGCATTATTTCAAGTCGCCGCAGGAGATGATCACGCTGTTTGCGGATCTCCCCGAGGCGGTGGACAACACCGTCGAGATCGCCCGGCGCTGCGCCTTCAAGGTGGCCAAGCGCGACCCGATCCTGCCGAAATTCGCCGATGACGAGGTCGAGGAGCTGCGCCGCCAGGCCTGGGAAGGGCTGCGCGCGCGGCTCGCGGTGATCCTCCATGCCGCGCCGGTGGAAGAGTATGAGCAACGGCTGAAATTCGAGCTCGGGATCATCGAGCAGATGGGCTTCCCGGGCTACTTCCTGATCGTCGCCGATTTCATCAAGTGGTCGAAGGAGCAAACCATTCCCGTCGGACCGGGGCGGGGCTCGGGGGCCGGCTCGCTGGTGGCCTATGCGCTCACCATCACCGACCTCGACCCGTTGCGCTATTCGCTGCTGTTCGAGCGCTTCCTCAACCCCGAGCGGGTGACGATGCCCGACTTCGACATCGACTTCTGCATGGACCGGCGCGAGGAAACCATCCGCTACGTCCAGGAGAAATACGGCCGCGACAAGGTCGGCCAGATCATCACCTTCGGCGCGCTCCTGTCGAAGGCCGCGGTGCGCGATGTCGGCCGGGTGTTGCAGATGCCCTATATGCAGGTCGACCGGCTCTCGAAGATGATCCCGGTGGAGGGGGTCAAGCCGATGTCGATCGAGCGGGCCCGCGCCGAGGAGCCGAGGTTGGGCGAGGAGGCGCGGCGCGAAGAGGTGGTGGCGCGGTTGCTCGACTACGCCCAGCAGATCGAAGGCCTCCTGCGCAACGCCTCGACCCATGCCGCCGGCGTGGTGATCGGCGACCGGCCGCTCGACGAGCTGGTGCCGCTCTACCAGGATCCGCGCTCCGACATGCCGGCGACCCAGTTCAACATGAAATGGGTCGAGCAGGCGGGGCTGGTGAAGTTCGACTTTCTCGGCCTCAAGACCCTCACGGTGATCCAGAACGCGATCGATCTGATCCACGAGGGGGGGCGTGACCTGCATGTCGCGCCGGACGGCAGCCTGCTCTACCGGCCCGCGGAAGGCGCCGAGAACCAGATCAACGCGATCCCGCTGGACGACGCGCGAACCTATGCGCTCTACGCCAGCGCCAGGACGGTCGCGGTGTTCCAGGTGGAAAGTTCGGGGATGATGGATGCGCTCAGGCGCATGCGCCCGACCTGCATCGAGGACATCGTGGCGCTGGTGGCGCTCTACCGCCCCGGGCCGATGGAAAACATCCCCACCTATTGCGACGTGAAGAACGGGGTGAAGAAGCGCGCCTCGGTGCATCCGCTGATCGACCATATCCTCGAAGAGACCCAAGGCATCATCGTCTACCAGGAGCAGGTGATGCAGATCGCCCAGGTGATGGCGGGCTACAGCCTCGGCGGCGCCGACCTTCTGCGCCGGGCGATGGGCAAGAAGAACAAGGAGGCGATGGACGAGGAACGGCCGAAGTTCGAGGCGGGGGCGGCCGAGAACGGGGTCGATGCGCGAAAGGCGTCGGAGGTCTTCGACCTGCTGGAGAAATTCGCCAACTACGGGTTCAACAAGTCGCACGCCGCGGCCTATGCGGTGGTGAGCTACCAGACCGCCTGGCTGAAGGCCAACCACCCGGTCGAATTCATGGCCGGGGTGATGAACTGCGACATCCACCTCACCGACAAGCTCGGGATCTATGCCGAGGAGGTGCGCCGCAACCTCGACATCGAGATCGTGCCGCCCTGCGTGAACCGGTCGGCGGCGACCTTCACGGTCCGCGACGGCAAGATCTTCTACGGGCTCGGAGCGCTCAAGAATGTCGGCGTCGAGGCGATGCGGCTGATCGTCGAGGCGCGCCGGGTCGAAGGCGTCGACAAGCCCTTCGTGACCCTGTTCGACCTCGCGCGACGGACCGATCTCAAGCGCGTCGGCAAGCGTCCGCTGGAGATGCTGGCGCGGGCCGGTGCCTTCGACGTGCTCGACCCGAACCGCGCAAGGGTGCTCGCCGCGCTGGACGCGCTGGTCGGCTATTCCGCCGCGATCCACGACCAGCGCAGCTCGGCGCAGGTCTCGCTGTTCGGCGAAGCCGGCGACGATCTGCCCGAACCGCGGCTTTCGCCGGTGGGCGACTGGCTGCCGTCGGAACGGCTGGGCGAAGAGCACAAGGCGGTGGGCTTCTATCTTTCCGGCCACCCGCTCGACGATTACCTGCCGGCGCTGAAACGCAAGGGCGTGCTGACGCTCGAAGAGGTGACGAAGAAGGCCGAGCGCACACCGCTGATCGCGAAAATGGCGGGCACCGTCTCGTCGCGTCAGGAACGGAAATCCGCGCGCGGCAACCGTTTTGCTTTCGTCGGGCTGTCGGACCCGAGCGGGCTCTACGAAGTCACCCTCTTCTCCGACGTTCTCGACGCCTCGCGCGCCTATCTCGAAACCGGGGCGAACGTGGTGGTGGCGGTCGAGGCCAACATGGAATCGGACCAGTTGAAACTGCTGGCCCGCTCGGTGGCGCCGGTCGACAGCGTGGTTGCCGACGCGGGCGGCATGGCCCTCAAGGTCTACCTGACCGACGCGGCGGCGGCCGAAACGGTGGCCACGCTTCTGGCCGATGCCGCCCGAAAGGCCAAGGGCGCGGTGCGTCCCGGGTCGGTATCGCTCTGCCTCATGGACCCGACGCTGCCGCAGCCGATCGCCGAGATCGACATCGACATCGGTGATGCGGTGCCGCTCAACCCGCAGATCAAAGGGGCGCTGAAATCGCTGCCGGGCGTGTTGAGCGTGGACGAGGTGTAGCGCCGGCAAGCGGTGCGGCCTGCGCTGTGCCGGCCGGTCCGGTGACCCGGGACGGGTGGCACCACTGGTGCGGGCGCTGCCCCGTCACCCCGGAGGGGTGCGGCGAAAGGCTGGGGGCGCTGCCCCGTCACCCCGGAGGGGTGCCACGAAAGGCTGGGGGCGCTGCCCCCAAACCCCCGAGGTATTTTGGGACCAAAGAAGAGGAGGTGGGGCGCCTTTGACCCGGGACCGGGGCATCAGTGCCGCCCCCGCGCACCCAAATGTCGGCCGCGCCGCGCCCCGCCACTCCGCAGGGGCGCCAGACAGGGAGGGGGCGTCGCGACGATCGGCCGGGATCGTACGGTTCATCGCGCGAGATGGGGCCGAGGAGCACAAATGGCGGTCGCGATGCCCCAAACCCCGAGGCATTTTTCGGACCAATGAAGATCGGGGGTCGATGGCGGCGGGCACCCTGGCGCCGGCCCGGGCGGGCTCTCGGGGAGGCTGTTCGTCCAACCGCGACAGGCGAGCGCGACCCCGCGGGGCCTTCCGCCTCGCAGGGCCGCTGTTCCTGGGCGGTCATCGGCTGTGCAGCCTGTTCCGCACCGACCAGTCTGGCAGGCCCGGGTTAAGAAACCGTTACCGTTCCGTCGTTTTCGGGCGCGGTCGACAGGATTTCCAGCGCTGCGGCGTGGATCTCGGTATTGGCGGCCGCCACGACCCGGCCGCCGTCATGCGCGGGACCGCCGCGCCAGTCGGTCACGATCCCGCCCGCCGCCTCGATCACCGCCATCGGCCCCTGGATGTCATAGGGCGCGAGCCCGGCCTCGACGACGAGATCGATCTGCCCCGCCGCGACCAGCGCATAGGCATAGCAATCGAGCCCGTAGCGGGTGAGTTTTACCAGAGCGGCGAGCGCGTGGAAGGCATCGCGCTCGATCGCGCTGCCGACCTCGGGGAAGGTGGTGAACAGGATCGCGTCGGACAAGGGGCGCGGCGGGCGGGTCGCCAGCGGGCCGCTGCCCCGGGGGCCGATGACCTCGGCGCGGCCGAAACCGCCGATGAAGCGTTCACCGATGAACGGTTGATCGATCACGCCCAGGCGCGGCCCGTTTTCATCGCCGACCGCGATCAGCACGCCCCAGGTCGGCGTGCCGGAGAGGAAAGCGCGGGTGCCGTCGATCGGGTCGAGCACCCAGGTGAGCCCGCTGGTGCCGGGCCGGATGCCGTATTCCTCGCCGAGGATCGCGTCGTCGGGACGGCGTTCGGCGAGCACGGCCCGCATCGCCGTCTCGGCCTCGCGGTCGGCGGCGGTCACCGGGTCGAACCCGGCGGCGAGCTTGTTGTCGGCGGACAGACCGGGGCTGCGGAAATGGCGCAGCGTCGCCATCCGTGCGACATCGGCCAGGGCATGGGCCGTGGCGATCAGTTCTTTTTGAACCTGAAGGTCTTCAATGCTCATGGCGCCACCGGGGAAGCTTGCCCCGGCGGTAGCCAATGGCGCTCAGCGCGTCAAGCCGCGTCCGAGAGAACGCGGGCCAGCTCGAACAGGCGGCGGCGCTGGTTTTCGGGGATCGCGTAGTAGGATCGCACCAGCTCGAGCGCTTCCTTGTCGGCGAGGATGTCGCCGGGCAGGGTGGTCTCGGCAGGTTTGGATCCGGCCTCGAGCCCTTCGAAGAAAAATTCGATCGGCACCGAAAGCGCTTCCGAGATGTCCCAGAGCCGCGAGGCGCTGACGCGGTTCATGCCGGTCTCGTATTTCTGGATCTGCTGAAACTTGATGCCCACCTTCTCGGCGAGCTGTTGTTGAGTCATCCCGACCATCCAGCGACGGTGACGGATACGTTTCCCGACGTGGACATCCACAGGGTGTTTCATGCGACTCTCCTCATACGACCCAACAACGGCCCTAGACACTACAAACGTGCATGTGACGACAACCTGTCTTTTTGGTCATATTTTTACCGTTCAGTGAAAGTGTCTTTGAATCAGTGTGTTATATCGAAGGAAACGAAAGGCGACGTGGGGTCTCGCCGAAGTCGTTTCTGCCCGCGATACCCGCTAAACGTGTTTTGCACAAGGCTTTGCAAAATGCAAATCAATCTTTGATGGTAGAGATGATACTACTATAACGTGTATTTCTGAGGGTTTGGCCGGTGACGGGCCGTGCCCCTCGCCATCGGGTCGCGGCGCCGATATGTTTGCGACAACGAGGGAAAGCACATGCAAGCATATCAATCACTTGGTCGCGATGTCGCACCCGCCTACCGCGATATTGTCGCGCCCAGGCCGGGAATTGGCGAGGTCCGCGTCGAAATCGCCGCCTGCGGGTTGAATTTTGCCGATCTGCTGATGGCCGAGGGGCGGTACCAGGACACGCCGCCGACGCCTTTCACGCTGGGTATGGAATTCGCCGGGATCGTGGTCGAGCAGGGGCCCGGGGTCAGCGAACCGGCGATCGGCACCCGGGTGGCCGCGGTGGCGGGCCAGGGCGGGCTCGCCGCGAGCGCCTGCGTTGCCGCCGACCGCTGCGTGGCGATCCCCGATGCGATGTCGTTCAGCCATGCCGCGGGATTTCAGGTCGCCTACGGCACCAGCCATCTCGGGCTTGCGGCCCGGGCCCGCCTGCGCCCGGGTGAAACATTGCTGGTGCTCGGCGCGGCCGGCGGGGTCGGGTTGACCGCGGTCGAGGTCGGCAAGCTCCTCGGCGCCCGGGTCATCGCGGTCGCCCGGGGGGCGCAGAAGCTCGAGGTCTGCCGGGCGGCCGGCGCCGATCACCTGATCGACAGCGACGCGCAGGACCTGCGCGAGGCCGTCAGGGCGCTCGGCGGGGCCGACGTGGTCTACGATCCGGTCGGTGGCGCGCTCTTCACCCAGGCGCTCCGGGCCACCAACCCTGAGGGGCGCATCCTGGTCGTCGGTTTCGCGAGCGGCGAGGTGCCGCAGATACCTGCGAACCACCTGTTGGTGAAGAATATCGACGTCCTGGGCTACTGGTGGGGGGGCTACATGACCTTCCGCCCGGAGGCGCTGAAGGCGAGCATGGCCGAGCTCCTGGGCTGGTACCGGGCCGGGCGATTGACGCCGCACGTGAGCCACGAGCTGCCATTCGAGCGGGTGGCGGAGGCCTACGCGCTGCTGCGGGACCGCAAATCGACCGGCAAGGTGGTGGTGACGATGGGTTAAAGGACCGGCGGCTGAAGCGGGGGGCTCTGTGGGCGCCGAACTTGGCTGTCGGGCCGGAGCGATCGCCGGTTGTCCTGCTTTCCCACTCCTCTGTTCGTCTGTTCCCGATTCCCTAGTCCCCTAGTCCCCTAGTCCCCTAGTCCCCTAGGGGGCTGGGGCTGTCCGACAGAAAAGTATGTTTCTACTTCAAGAGGTTGGGGATTTCCGGTGTTCATCATTTCTTCACCGATGACCGAACATTGTTCGCTGCCGCGGCGAGAGGCCTTGCCTCGATGGTCTCGTTCGGCGGTCACTTGCCCGACCGCAGTGTCAGCCGCCATACGCCTTGCGCAACAGCGCGACCAGGGCGCGCTCGGCCTCGCCGCGCAGGGTGTTGACGACGTAGAGGTTGATCCGCGTGGCGCCAAGCTCGGGCAGGGCGCCGGCGTGGTCGATCCGTTCCATCGTCGCCGGCACCGTGCCTTCGGGAACCGCATGGACGGCGAGGTCGGCCGAAACCGAAGCCTCGATGGTGCGGCTCATTTCCGAGGTCACGGCCATTTCCCAGGGCAGGCCCGCGCTGTCCAGTGCGGCCTCGACACCGGCGCGGAAGATGTTGCGGCGCTCGAAGGCCAGCCGCAGGGGCCGCGTGCGCCAGGCGGTGCCGCCGATCGCCCCGACCCAGATCAACGGCACGGTGCTGAGCGTTTGCCCGCCGGCTCCGACCTCGTCCTCGGTGGTGAGGATCACATCGCATTCGCCGCGGGCAAACATGGTCTTGAGTTGCTGGGTGTAGGTCGACACCAGTGTCACCTTCATCCGCGGAAAATCGGCATGGAAGCGTTGCAGCACGGGCGGCAGGGCGGGGTAGACGACGTCATGCGGCACCCCGAGCACGACCTCGCCCTGGAAAGCGGCATCGGTGAAGCGCGACCAGACCTCATCGTTCAACGCAAGGATCCGGCGGGCATAGCCGAGCAGTTTCTCGCCGTCGGCGGTCAGCACCACGCCGCGCCCGGCGCGTTCGAGAAGCTGGCGCCCGAGCGCCTCCTCGAGGCGTTTGAGCTGCATCGACACGGCCGACTGGGTGAGGTGCAGCAGACCCGCCGCCCGGGTGACACCGCCCGCTTCCGCCACCGTGGCGAAGGCGCGCAGGGCGGTCATGTCCAGATTCCTCGCCATATCAAACCTCGTGATGAATTAACCAACAATCATTCATTTTTCTTATGTTGGGACTCGGTGTAATGTCAATCTCGGAGGGGGCACCTCTCGTGTGAAAACACCTATCGAGGCATGGAGACCAGAAATGCACGCGACGACAGCCAATCACACTTACAGCGGCCACACCTGGCGGCAGATCCATTTGGTCAAATGGCTGGTTCAGGTGCTTGCAACGCGGCAGCAGCGGATGCGGCTCGACCAGCTCGACGACCACCTTCTGCGCGATATCGGCATCGACCGTCGCACCGCCTATTGGGAAGCGCACCGGCCGTTCTGGGATCGGTCGTAAGCGATCACGGCGCCGTGACCACGGCGCGACCGGAACCCCGCCCAAAAGCCTTGAAATAGCCACGTCGCCGGCCAATATGTCACCAGAGCCGGCCCCATGAGGGGCCGCACTGGAATTTGTCAGTCTGGAGGCACAATACATGGCTGAGTTGAGATCGATGCGGACGGCGGCAGGTGCCCGCACGGCCCAGATCGACGAGGGCCTTCGCGCCCATATGAACAAGATCTACGGCACGATGTCCGTGGGTCTTCTGGTCACCGCCCTGGTGGCCTGGGCATTCGGTTCGTCGCCGGTGCTGCTGTCCGTCCTGCGCGATCCGGTGACGCTGTCGCCCAACATCCTCGGCTGGATCGTGATGTTCCTGCCGCTGGTCATGGTGTTCGCTTTCGGCGCCGCCATCAACCGGTTGTCCGCGGCCGGCGCGCAGCTCTATTTCTACGTCTACGCCGGCGTGATGGGGCTTTCGCTGAGCTGGATCTTCGCGGTGTTTACCGGCATCTCGATCGCCCAGACCTTCCTGGTCACCGCGATTTCCTTCGCCGGCCTCAGCCTCTGGGGCTACACCACCAAGAAAGACATCTCGGGTTGGGGCGCGTTCCTGATCATGGGCCTGATCGGCCTGATCGTCGCCTCGATCGTGAACATCTTCCTTGGCAGCCCGGCTCTGCACTTCGCGGTTTCGGTGATCGGTGTGCTGATCTTCGCCGGCCTGACCGCCTATGACACCCAGCGGCTCAAGGTGGAGTACATCCAGCACGCCCATGCGATGGACGGCGAATGGCTGGCCAAATCGGCGATCATGGGGGCGCTGCACCTCTACCTCGACTTCGTCAACCTGTTCATGTTCCTGCTGCAGTTCATGGGCAATCGCGAATAACGCGGACGATAGCGCGACAGACAGGGCCGGTCCGATTGGGCCGGCCTTTTTCGTCATGCCCGGGCCCCGCGCCCCGGCGACTCCCCCCGGGCGCTGCGCCCGTCCGGCACGCGAAAGCCCCGTACTCTCCCATCCCGCGCCGTTTTCGCGCCGTATTCGCGCGGTAATCCATGATCTCGGCAGAAGATTTGGAGGGAATGGTCATGGACATCATCATCGAGTCGCTCACGGCGCGACCGGTCCTCACCGTGGGAATCGGGGCGTTTCTGAGCGGTGTCGCCCTGTTCTACCTGGTGATGCAGCGGACCCGGAAGCACCGGCTGGAACAGATGGACCGGCAAGGCAACTGAGGGTCGGGAAACGAGAAAAGGCCGCGCTCATGGGCGCGGCCTTTCTTTTCCGTCCGCAGGGTTGGCTGCGGCGCGACAGGGGGCAGGATCACCTGATCTTGCCTTCCTTGTATTCGACATGCTTGCGCGCGACGGGGTCGTATTTGCGCACCGTCATCTTCTCGGTCATGGTCCGCGCATTCTTCTTGGTCACGTAGAAATGGCCGGTGCCAGCGCTCGAATTGAGGCGGATCTTGATGGTGGTCGGCTTCGCCATGGTCTTCGCTCCTCATCGGACCCGTCCCGGGCCCGGTAAATCCTTGAAACCCGCCTTTTAGCGGCCCCCGTCGGCGAGTCAACCGCAAACCGCCGTTTCGTGTTATCCTGTCGGGGCAACGCGACAGGAAAGGGTATCTAATGGACCTCGGCGCCTTCTCGATCAGCCTCGCCGTCAAGGATATCGGCGCCTCGCGCGCCTTCTATGCCCAGCTCGGCTTCGAGGCGGTCGGCGGCGACGCGGATCAGGGCTGGCTGATCCTGCGCAATGGCACCACCACCATCGGGCTGTTCCAGGGCATGTTCGAAAAGAACCTGCTCACCTTCAACCCGGGCTGGACCGGGCTGGCGGAGCCTCTCGAAGATTTCGAGGACGTGCGCGCCATCCAGGCGCGCCTGAAGGCCGCGGGCATTGCGCTCACCGAGGAGGCCGACCCGGCGGGGGCCGGTCCTGCCCATATCACCCTGGTCGACCCCGACGGCAACCCGATCCTGATCGACCAGCACGTCTGAGAAAGAGCCCGACCAACCGGCGCCGAACCTGCCCGGAACCGGCCCCGGCGCAAGGCGGGCGAAGGGTGGGCGAACTCGGACAGGGGGGCAAGTGATTGACATCGTTGACGCTAGCGCTAACACACACTTCGCGCGCGAGGTCGAGACACCCCGGGCCCTCCCCTTCTTTGGTTTTCGAAATACCTCACGGGGGTTTGGGGGTGTGAAACCCCCAACAGTTCAAACCTGCGCGCCGAAGGCGCTCCGCTTGATTGAAAACGCGCGGATGGCCTGTAAGCCGGATTCTGTGACGGGTTGCCCCGCCGGCGACCATTCCTCTGGGACGGCCGTTACCGACCGTCTCGAGCTGCCAACCCGGACCTCCGGGCCAAGGCGGCCCTGCGGCCTTGCGGCCAACGCGAGATCCCTATTCGGCATTGCTCCCGGTGGGGCTTGCCATGCCGGGTCCGTTGCCGGCCCCGCGGTGGGCTCTTACCCCACCGTTTCACCCTTACTGCGGTCATGCCGGAGGCGAACCCCCGACCGGACCGAAGCGGTCTGTTCTCTGTGGCGCTTTCCCTCGGGTTGCCCCGGCCGGGCGTTACCCGGCACCGTTGCCTTGTGGAGTCCGGACTTTCCTCGAATGTTTCCATCCGCGGCCGCCCGGCCATCCGCGCTCTCTGCACCTAGGCGTTGTTGTCCGAGCGGTCAACGGGGAAGCGGCGGGCGAGGTCGCCGAGCGCGGCCATGTCCTGCGCCCCGAGCGGCCCCGTGCCCCAGGGGCGAAAGCGGGCGCGGAAGGCGGCCAGCACCGCCTCCAGCCCGGCCTCGACCGGGTAGCCGAACCGCTGCGCGCAGGCGAGGAAACCGGCCTCGTCCGGCGCTTCGGCCGTCCTCGACCCCGGCGCGCGCGCGGGCCAGACCGAGAGCCCGGCGCGCGCGAGGCGCTGCCAGTCGAACCGCGGCCCGGGATCCCATTTGCGGGTCGGGGCGAAATCCTGGTGGCCGATCACCCCTTCGGGCGGGATGTTCCAGCGCGGCAGGATGGCGGCGAGGAGGGCTTCGAGCCGGTCCATGAGCGGCGCCGAAAACGGGCTGACGCCGGTGTTGTCGAGTTCGATGCCGATGGAGCGCGAATTGATGTCCGAGCGCCCGCCCCAGGTCCCGTGGCCGGCGTGCCAGGCGCGCTGGTCTTCGTCGACCAGGTGAAACACCCGTCCGTCGCGCGCGATCAGGTAGTGGGCCGAGACTTGATGGTCGGGCGTCGTCAGCCGTTCGAGCGCCTCGTCGAGCCGGGCCATGCCGGTGAAATGCAGCACCACGAGGCGCGGGGTCAGCCCGTCGCGCCGCGGACCGCAATTCGGGCTCGGACAGCGGATCGCCGGTGCGGGGTCGTGCATCAGCTTTCGCCGGGGGTCTCGATGACCTCGTATTCCTCGACGATGTCCGGCGCCCCGCCCTGGGCGGCGCGGAACGGCCGCGGATCCCAGTAGCAGGCGAAGCCGTCGCCGTCCGGGTCCATGCCGAAACGGTCGCGGCGCGGGCCGCCGGCGTCGAGGAAGGCTTCCTGGGCCCGGTCGTCGCCGCCGTATTTGGCGCAGGAGGCCTCGAACCGGGCCTTGGCGGCAATGCCGCTGCGCCGATAGAGCGCCTGGCCCGGCACGTTGGTGGTGGCCAGCGCATAGGCGACGATCGAGGCGCCGCTGCCGTCCGGGCGCGGCGGCAGTTCGGTCGGCTCGATGACGACGTATTGCGAGCGGTTGGCGTCGATCCGCTCGGCGTCGGAGGCGATGGTTTCGCGCGCGCTGACTGCTTCGAAGCTCTGTTCGTCGGAGAAGGTCGCGGTTGCGGCCGGCTCGGCGGCAATGGCACCGGTCGCGGCACCCTGGGCCATGGCCGAGAGCGGCGCGCCGGTCGCCGGCGCGGGCGCAGGTACAGGGGCCGCGGCGGCCGGCTCGGCGACACCCAGCGCCTGGGCGGCGGAGCGTGCGGCATCGGGTGGCGCCGCGGTGACCGGCGCGGTCGCGGTCATGGCGGGGCCCCCGCTGTCGGGGATCTCGGGGCTGCACGCGGCGAGCGCGAGCAGGGTAACGGCGATGGGGGCTGCGATGCGCATGCGATCTGTTCTGCCTTGCCTCGGGTCTTGTCCTCGGGTGGGCTTTACCACCATTTCCCGGGCTTGGAAACGAAGCCCGCCGCGCCTTCGAGCGCGTAGGCGACATTCAGCAGATCGCCTTCTTCCCAGGGGCGGCCGATGAGCTGGAGCCCGAGCGGAAGCCCCTTGGCGTCGAGCCCGGCAGGCACCGAAATGCCGGGCAGGCCGGCGAGGTTGACGGTGACGGTGAAGACGTCTTGCATGTACATTTCGACCGGATCGGCATCCGCCATCTCGCCGAGACCGAAGGCGGCCGAGGGCGTGGCGGGGGTAAGGATCGCGTCGACGCCCTGGGCAAAGGCGTCTTCGAAATCGCGCTTGATCAGGGTGCGCACCTTGCGGGCGCGGTTGTAATAGGCGTCGTAGAAACCGGCCGAGAGCACGTAGGTGCCGACCATGACCCGGCGCTGGACCTCGGCCCCGAAGCCTTCGGCGCGGGTCTTTTCGTACATCTCGACGATGCCGCCGCCGGCGCCGAGCCTGGCCCGGCGGCCGTAGCGCACGCCGTCGTAGCGGGCGAGGTTCGACGAAGCCTCGGCGGGGGCGATCACGTAATAGGTGGGCAGGGCGTATTTGGTATGCGGCAGCGAGATGTCGATCACCCGCGCACCGGCGTCCGCCAGCATCGCCTTGCCGTCGTCCCAGAGCCTCTCGATCTCGGCGGGCATGCCGTCGACCCGGTATTCGCGCGGGATGCCGATCACCTTGCCCTTGATGTCGCCGGTGAGCGCGGCTTCGAAATCGGGCACCGCGATGTCGCGCGAGGTGCTGTCTTTCGGGTCGTGGCCCGCCATCGCGGTCAGCATGATCGCCGCGTCGCGCACCGATTTGGCCATCGGCCCGGCCTGGTCGAGCGACGAGGCGAAGGCGACGATGCCCCAGCGCGACACCCGCCCGTAGGTCGGCTTGATGCCGGTGATGCCGGTCAGGGCGGCCGGCTGGCGGATCGAGCCGCCGGTGTCGGTGCCGGTGGCGGCGAGGCAGAGATCGGCGGCGACGGCGGCGGCGGACCCGCCGGAGGAGCCGCCGGGGGTGAGCCTGCGCTCGTCGACCTTCCAGGGGTTGACCGCGTCGCCGTAGACGCTGGTCTCGTTCGACGAGCCCATGGCGAACTCGTCCATGTTGAGCTTGCCCAGCATCACCGCGCCGGCGTCGAACAGCCTGGTGGTGACGGTGGATTCGTACTCGGGCCGGAAGCCTTCGAGGATCCGGGACGCGGCCTGGCTGGCGACGCCCCTGGTGCAGAACAGATCCTTGATGCCGAGCGGAATGCCGGTCATCGGCGTGACCTCGGCGCCCGCTTTCAGCCGCGCGTCGGCCGCTTTGGCCTGAGCGCGGGCGATCTCGGGGGTGTGGTGGACGAAGGCGTTGAGCGTGCCCGCCGCCTCGATCGCCTCGAGGCAGGCCTCGGTGAGGTCGAGGGCGCTGACATCGCCCCTGGCGAGGGCGTCGCGGGCATCGGCGATGGTGAGCCTGTTGAGGTCGGACATGATCACTCCACCACTTTCGGCACCGCGAAGAAGCCCTCGCGGGCGTCGGGTGCGTTGGCGAGGATCTTGTCCTGGTAGCCGCCGTCGGTGACCCGGTCTTCGCGGCGCTTGAGCCGCATCGGGGTGACCGAGACCATCGGCTCGATGTCGTCGACATCGACCTCGTTGAGCTGCTCGATGAAGTCGAGGATGGTCGAGAATTCCCGGGCGAGCGCGGGCAGGCGGTCTTGCTCGACCCTGATCCGGGCGAGATGCGCCACCTTGCGGGCGGTTTCGATGTCGATCGACATGTTGGGCCTCCAAATGCGTATGCCGGGGTTTAGCCGCGGCCGGGGGGCGGTGCAAGCGGCGGCGGGGTTCGAGGACGGCGGTTCGACCGGGCGGGCGCCACGCGGTTTCGAAACCGCGTGCTACGCCGCTTCCAGGCGGCGTTCCCCGGCCGGGATCCTGTGCCGGCGGTAGAGCTCGATCATCCAGCCGAGCACGGCGCCGTTCAGGAGGTGCCACAGGAAGTGCGTACCCAGCGGGAAGGTGCCGCAGAGCGGTTCGTCCAGCGCGCGAAAGGCGATCGAGGTGCCGAGCATCGCCGCGGCGATCACCAGCCCGCGCGCGGTCGCCGGGGCGCGGTGCCACAGCAGGCCGGCATAGATCATCATCAGCAAAGGCACCGGGGCATAGCCCGCGGAGCCGCCCAGACCGGGGATCGCTCCGAACAGCGGGACCGTCGCGGCCGCATAGGGGAAGAACCCGAGGGTGACGAGGGCGGACACCGTCCGCGACGCGCCGAGAAACTCGCGCGTGGCGGCGTGGAGATAGGTCAGGATGAACAGAAGGATCGGCAGGCTGTCGGCAAGCCCCGCCCAGGGCTGGGCGAAAGTGTGGAACAGAAAGGAGCCGATGCCGGTCGCGGTGAGAATGCCGACGAGGGCCCAGGCGACCGGCAGCCGCGCGCCCCGGAGCCGAACCGCCATCACGAGGGCGGCGACGAGAAAGGCCGCGTTGGTGGCGGCGTTGACCGGCTCGGCCCAGAAGGACGGATCGAGCCGTTCGCAGTAACCGTCGACGGGGGCGGTCCAGTCCATCTGCCTTTGCCCTGGGTGATTCCGTGCTAAGCTCCGTGCGGTAGATAGGGAGGCGTCCGATGAAAATCATCTGGCTCGGCCATTCGAGTTTTCGCATCGAGATCGAAGGCGCGGTGTTGCTGATCGATCCCTGGCTCGAGGGCAACCCGAGGTTTCCCGACCACAAGCGCGGCAAGGCCCTCGCCGGGGCCACCCATGTGCTGATCACTCACGGGCATGGCGACCACAGCACCGACGGCCCTGCGATCTGTGCACAGCTGGGCATTCCGGCGGTCGGGATCTTCGATCTCATGAGCTGGTGGGCGGACCGCCACGGGATCGAGACACTCGGGTTCAACAAGGGCGGCACGGTCGATCTGAACGGGGCGCGGGTGACGATGGTGAACGCCACCCACAGCTCGTCGGTGCAAGGTGTCGAGGGGCCGATCTATGCCGGCTGCGAATCGGGCTACATGATCGCCGGCGAGGGCCATGTGATCTATCACTCCGGCGACACCGACATCATGGCCGACATGGAGTGGATGGGCGAACTGCACCGGCCCGACATCGGCCTGCTCTGCGCCGGCGGGCATTTCACCATGGACATGGCACGGGCCGCATATGCCGCAAAGAAGTATTTCGACTTCGACGTGGTGATTCCGATGCATTACCGCACCTTCCCGGTGCTGGAACAATCGGCCGAGCGGTTGAAGGCGGACCTGCCCGGCGTGCGGGTGATCGAGCCGGAGGTGCTGGAGCCGATGGTGTTCTGATCCGGCGGGCGGCCGCTGGGGGGCTGTCTGCCCCCGAGCCCCCCCCGAAGGTATTTCGGAACCAAAGAAGCGGCCGATCGCGCGGCCGGCCCCTCAGGGATTGCGCCTGCGGGCGAAAAACCCCTTGAGCAGCGCTTCGGAATCTGGCGCCGCGATCCCGTCGTAGATTTCGGGCACATGGTGGCATTGCGGGTGCGAGAACACTTTCGCGCCATGCGCCGTGCCGCCCGACTTCGGGTCGGCCGCGCCGTAGTAGAGCCGTCGGATGCGGGCGAAAGAGATCGCCGCGGCGCACATCGGGCAGGGTTCGAGGGTGACGTAGAGATCGGCGCCGGCGAGCCGTTCGGAGCCGAGCCGGGCGGCGGCATCGCGGATCACCAGTAACTCGGCATGGGCGGTCGGGTCGTTGAGTTCACGGGTGCGGTTGCCGGCCCGCGCCAGTGTCTGGCCGTAAGGGCCGACCAGCACCGCGCCTACCGGCACTTCGCCGCGTGCGCCGGCAGCGCGGGCCTCTTCGAGGGCCAGGTCCATGTAGCTCGAGAAGCGCATGGCCTTTCATGCGCCGATCTGCGCCGCCGGGCAAGGGCGGGCGAGGCTGGTTTCGACGTCGCCCGCGCGGGTTGTCGCGCGGCGCCCGGGCGCTGGCCGATAGTTTTCCTTCAAGTGAAAGCCGAAACGCACTAGCAGGGGGCATGAGCCAGAAAACCGACACCACCCCGACCGGCGAAAAGGGCGAGCGGATCGCCAAGTATCTCTCGCGCGCAGGGCTTGCCAGCCGGCGCGAAGCGGAACGGATGATCGCTGCCGGGCGCGTCGCGGTGAACGATGTGCTGATCGAGAGCCCCGCCCTCAACGTGACCGCGGCCGACAAGGTCGAAGTCGACGGCAAGGCTGTGGCCGCCGCGGAACCGGCGCGGCTGTGGCTCTACCACAAACCGGTCGGCCTCGTGACCACCGAGCGCGACGAGAAGGGCCGCCGCACCGTGTTCGACGCCTTGCCCGACCACCTGCCGCGGGTGATGAGCGTGGGCCGGCTCGACCTCAACTCGGAAGGGCTGCTGCTGCTCACCAATGATGGCGGGATCAAGCGGCGGCTGGAGCTGCCCGCGACCGGCTGGGTGCGCAAGTATCGGGTGCGCGCGCACGGCACGCCGTCGGACGAGGATTTCGCGCCGCTGCGTGCCGGGCTCACGGTGGCGGGCGAGCGGTTTCAGCCGATGAGCGTGACCCTCGACCGCCAGCAGGGCGCCAATGCCTGGGTGACGGTGGGCCTGCGCGAGGGCAAGAACCGCGAGATCCGGCGGGCGATGGAGGCGATCGGGCTTTCGGTGAGCCGGCTGATCCGGGTGGCCTACGGGCCGTTCCGGCTGGGCGATCTGAAACCCGGCGAGGTGGAAGAGGTGAAGGCCCGGGTGCTGCGCGACCAGCTCGGGCTTGGCGGTGACGAGGAAAAGACCGGCACCGCGAAAAAGAAACCGGTCCGGCAGCGCAAGCCGACCGGGCCGAAGGCGCCGGTCCGGGCGGGCAAGCCGGGGGCGCGGCCGAGGCGCTAGGTCTTGGTAACGCAAGAGCTGAAAAATCGTTTCATGTCAGGCGTATATCAGGATTCCGGAAAACCGGATTTCCGGAATGCCGGAAAGCTGGTCGCGGCGGGGCGCCGGCCTGTCTCGATGCGGCACCGCAGGCCGGGGAAAGGCGCCCGCATCGGCATGGCCGGGCGCGCCGGCGCGGCCCGTCGGCGGCGCTCCGGTTTGTGGCAAGCGGCCGCTCGCACAGGAAAATTCCCCCCAAAATCGCTGGTCAGCATTCCGGCGAACCCCTATATCTTGACCATGTATCGCCCTCCCGGGCGCCTCCGAGGGTAAATCGTGTCGGACACCGGCCTGCAAAAACTGGCGTTTTTTCTGCTGCTTGCGTTGATCCTCTACGTCTCGATCACGGGGGGCGCGTGATGGCCGAGCGCTACGGCGGGCCACACAGCCCCGAGCACGAGCAGGACGCGCAGAGCCGGCCGAAGAACCCGTTCGAGGGCAAGACCCGATCGAAAGCCGGCGGACGGGTGAACTTCCTGTTCCTGGCGCCGCTGCCGCTGGCGGTCACCGCGTTTTTCCAGGAACCGGTCGGGCTCGCGGCCCGGCTGGCGGCCTTCGGCCTGTTGATCCTCGCCGCCTGGCTGACCCGCGAAGGCATCATCGCCCAGGAGGCCTATGACGCGCGCAAGATCGCCCGCCGCCCGGCGATGCCGCGCAAGATCGTCGCCTCGCTGCTCACCGGTATCGGCCTCGCGCTGCCCGCCGCCGCCCAGGGCGCGCTTCTGAACGCGGTGATCTTCGGTGTGCTCGGCGCCGCGCTGCACAGTTTCGCCTTCGGGCTCGATCCCTTGAAGAACAAGGGGATGGAGGGCGTCGACGAGTTTCAGACCGACCGGGTGGCGCGCGCTGTCGAGGGTGCCGAGAAATACCTCGCGGCGATGTCGGACGCGATCCTGCGGGCCAAGGACCGCGATCTCGAACGCCGGGTCGAGAGCTTCCAGGCGACGGCGCGGGCGATGTTTCGCACCATCGAGGACGACCCGCGCGACCTGACCGCCGCGCGCAAGTATCTCAGCGTCTATCTGATGGGTGCGCGCGATGCGACGGTGAAGTTCGCCGATATCTACGCCCGCGCGCGCGATCCGCAGGCACGCGCGGATTACGTGACGCTGCTCGACGATCTGGAGGCCAATTTCACCGGCAAGACCCAGAAACTGCTTATCGAAGACCGCGGAGACCTCACTGTCGAAATCGAGGTCCTGCGCGACCGTCTGGAACGCGAAGGCGTCCGGATGGACAGGGAATAGGAAAAGGACCCCCCATGTCAGTCATCAACACCCGCGAGAAAGCCCAGAAAGACCTGAAAGCCGTCGAAGAGCTTACCGCCGTGATCCTGCCCGAACCGTCGACCGCGCTGGTGGCCCTGGAAGAGGCACCGAAGCCGCAGAAGGCCGAGATCGTGAAACGCATGGGCGAGCTCGACATGGCCGACAGCCAGTCGATCATCGAGTTCGGCTCGGCGGCCCAGGCCGAGCTTCAGGTGATCAGCCAGGAAATGCTCCAGGGCGTGCGCAACAAGGATGTCGGCCCTGCCGGCGACAGCTTGCGCGACATCGTCACCACGATCCGCGGCTTTTCCGTCTCCGAGCTCGACGTGCGCCGCAAGCGGACGTTCTGGGACAGGCTGCTGGGCCGTGCCGCGCCGGCGGCGAAATTCATGGCCCGCTACGAGACCGTGCAGGGCCAGATCGACAAGATCACCGACAACCTGCTGGGTCACGAGCACACGCTGCTGAAAGACATCAAGTCGCTCGACATGCTCTACGAGAAGACGCTCGACTTCTACGACGAGCTGGCGCTCTACATCGCCGCCGGCGAGGCCAAGCTCAAGGAGCTCGACACGGCCACCATCCCGGCGAAGGAGAAGGAGGTCGAGGCGGCCCCGGAAGACCAGGGCGTCATCAAGGCGCAGGAGCTGCGTGATCTGCGCGCCGCGCGCGACGATCTCGAGCGCCGGGTGCACGACCTCAAGCTCACCCGCCAGGTCACGATGCAGTCGCTGCCCTCGATCCGGCTGGTGCAGGAGAACGACAAGAGCCTGGTCACCAAGATCAACTCGACCCTCGTCAACACCGTGCCGCTGTGGGAGACCCAGCTCGCCCAGGCCGTCACCATCCAGCGGTCGGCCGAGGCGGCGAAGGCGGTGAAAGAAGCGACCGACCTCACCAACGAACTGCTCAAGGCCAATGCCGAGAACCTGCGCGAGGCCAACAAGATGATCCGCGAGGAGATGGAGCGCGGCGTGTTCGACATCGAGGCGATCAAATCGGCCAATGCCGACCTCATCGCCACCATCCAGGAAAGCCTGCAGATCGCCGACGAGGGCAAGGCCAAGCGCGCCGAGGCCGAGAAGGAGCTCCAGGCGATGGAGGCCGAACTCAAGGCGACGCTCTCCTCGGCCAAGGCCCGCGGCACCGCGTCGGGGCACAACATCGGCAGCGCGGTATAAGGGTCAGAAACGAATGCTACGGCGCACCGGCGGACTTCTCGGCATCCTGCTCGCGGGCGGAACCCTGCTGGCGGGATGTGCCTGGACATCGCCGAGCACCGCGCCGGCGCCGGTCGCCGCATTGCCGGGGCCGGTCGAGCCGGCGATCTCCGCGCCCGACACCGGCGCCAGCGCCCAGCTTGCCGATTACTACGCCCGGGTCCAGACCGGGCTGTTGAGCCAGGGGCTGCTGCGCACCGATTCGGGCGAGACCGACGCGCCCTTCACCCAGCGCGACCTGGTGCGCAACTTCCTCAAGATCGCCTTCTACGAGGAATATGTCGATGCCGGCGGCACGCTGGTGGCGCGCGAGAGCCGCTCGCGCATGCACCGCTGGGCGGTGCCGGTGACCCTCTCGGTGCAGTTCGGCGCCTCGGTGCCGGCGGCGAACCGGGCCAAGGACGCCGCCGAGGTCGCGCGCTTCGTCACCCGGCTGGCGCGCGCCAGCGGCCACCCGGTGCGCCAGGTGCAGGCGGGGGCGGGCAATTTCCGGGTGTTCATCGTCAACGAAGACGAACGCCGGTCGCTGGCCCCGGTGCTGCGCGCCATCGTGCCCAACATCTCGACCACCGCTTTGAACACGGTGGTGAACCTGCCGCGCTCGACCTATTGCCTCGCCTTCGCCACCGATCCCGAGGGCGACGGCACCTATTCCAACGCGATCGCGGTGATCCGCGCCGAACACCCCGACCTGTTGCGCACCTCCTGCATCCAGGAGGAGCTGGCGCAAGGCCTCGGGCTGTCGAACGACTACGCATTGGCCCGGCCCTCGATCTTCAACGACGACGAGGAATTCGGCCTGCTGACCCGGCATGACGAGTTGTTGCTGCGGATGCTCTACGACCGGCGGCTCAAGCCGGGGATGGCCGAGGGTGAAGCACGGCCGATCGTCGAAGAGATCGCGGCGGAGCTGATGGCGCAGGGGGCGTAGATGGTACCGGAGCTGTTCACTCCAGCGAATTTCGACTTTTTCGCAAGGTATTTCCTGGCCGGGTTCATCGTGTTTTCGGTTCGGGGCCGTTATGTCCTCGGCGAGCGGGCGAAGCCTGCAGAGATTGTCTTCGAGGCCATTATCCTGAGCCTTATCAACCAGCTCGTCTTCCTTTTTCTAGTCACGGTTGCGGCATGGCTGAAAAACCGCAATCCGGCGCTTGCCCTAGAGTTTGGCGACCGTGTTTTGTTTTTCGCAGAGGTGCTATTGCTACCAGGGATTCTTGGTGTGGTGTTTGGCTTCAATTTGCGCCGCGGCTGGAATCTCGCGCTTTTCCGCCGATTGTCGATGCCTGTGGTTCACCCGACACGTCGCGCCTACGATTTTGCCTTTTCGGATCGCGACGAGAGTTTTGTAATCATTGTCTTCAAGGATGGCACCAACGTGTACGGGTTCTTCGGCCAGGACTCCCTTGCGGCAAGCGATCCCAACCGTAGCGACATTTTTCTCGAGCGCTTATATGATATTGGTGACGACGGTCAGTGGTCCGAAAGTGTTCCGAGCCGGTCCGCGCTTGTCGCTTTGGATGACATCCGATCCATCGAATTTGTGCCAATCCCCAAGGAGCAAGGCCATGCCGCGAACAATTCTGACTGAGGGCTACAAACCGAAGCGCGCAGGTGACTCGGCCGAACGTGGATACAAGCCCAAACCGTCTTCGGCGGGGAGCAAACAACCCCCGGCGCCGACGCCTCCCAAAGCAACTACATCGGTCGTGAAGCCGTCAAGCGGGGGCAATTGAAATGGGCATTCTCGATTTCCTCACCGGTGAATTCATCGACGTCATCCACTGGACCGACGACACCCGCGACACGATGGTCTGGCGCTTCGAGCGCGAGGATCACGAGATCAAGTACGGCGCCAAGCTCACCGTGCGCGAGGGGCAGGCGGCGGTGTTCGTCCATGAGGGCCAGCTGGCGGACGTGTTCACCCCCGGGCTCTACATGCTCGAGACCAACAACATGCCGATCCTGACCACGCTGCAGCACTGGGATCACGGCTTCCAGTCGCCGTTCAAGTCGGAGATCTACTTCGTCAACACCACAAGGTTCACCGACCTCAAGTGGGGCACGAAAAACCCGATCATGTGCCGCGACCCCGAGTTCGGACCGGTGCGCATCCGCGCCTACGGCACCTACACGGTGCGGGTGGTCGATCCGGGCAAGTTTCTCACCGAGATCGTCGGCACCGACGGCGAGTTCACCATGGACGAGATCAGCTACCAGGTGCGCAACATCATCGTCCAGAGCTTCAGCCGGATCGTCGCGCAGTCGGGCATTCCGGTGCTCGACATGGCGGCCAACACGCTCGAGCTCGGCAAGCTGGTGGCGGGCGAGCTGTCGCTGGTGCTGTCGGGCTACGGGCTGGAAGTGCCCGAGTTCTACATCGAGAACGTCTCGCTGCCGCCGGCGGTCGAAGCCGCGCTCGACAAGCGCACCTCGATGGGGCTGGTGGGCGATCTGGGCGCCTACATGCAGTTCAACGCCGCCGAGGCGATGGGGGCCGAGAACAGCGCCATGGCAAGCTCGATGGGCGCCGGCATGGGCGCGGGCCTCGGCATGGGCATGGCCGGGATGGCCGGCCCCTGGGGGTCGATGCCGGGCGCGGCCCCCCGCAGTCCGCAACCCGCCGCACAACCCGCACCGCCGCCGCCGCCGCCGGTCGAAAAGGTCTGGCACATCGCCGAGAACGGCGCGACCCAGGGCCCGTTCAGCCGCGCGACGATGGGGCAGAAGGCGGGTACCGGTGGGCTCACCCGCGACACTCTGGTCTGGACCGCGGGCCAGGACGGCTGGAAGAAGGCGGGCGACGTCGCCGAACTCGCCACGCTGTTCACCATCCTGCCGCCGCCGCCGCCGGTCGGGTGAGCCGGTGACGGAGGTGTTGCGCAGCCCGGACTGCGGCAACAGCCCGAAGAACGCTCGCGCCGAGGCGATCGCGCTGGCGCTGATGGGGGTCGGCACCCTGGCGCAGGACGCGCTCGCGGAGGCGGCGACATGGGATTTCGCCGGCGGCGCGGTCACCGGGCGCGACGCGATCCGTGCCCGTGCCGCCGCCCAGAGCGCCGATACCATCGCCATTGATCAGGTCGTCACCCATGGGCGTGGCGGCTCGGTCTCGGGCCGGGTCACCCGGGGCGGCGATACGCGGCTGTTCTGCCATATCGTCCGCTTCACCTCCGCCGCGGCCCGCGAGATCGCCCAGCTCGTCAGTTTCGAACACCCCGGAGGCGCCTGACATGGCCGACGAAGTTGTCCTCGAAGACCCGCGCAGCCCCGACGAGGAACACCGGTTCCCCTGTCCGCAGTGCGGCGCCGACCTGCGCTTCGATGCGGTGAGCGGGCAGATGCTGTGCGACCATTGCGGCTTTTCGCAGGTCATCGAGGGCCACGGCGGCCAGGGCCGGATCGAGGGGATCCGCGAGCTCGACTTCCGCGCGGCACTCGACGCCCGGTTGCCCGAGGCGGAGATGGAGGATTTGCGCACCGCCTCCTGCCCGAACTGCGGCGCGCATGTGGAGTTCGACGGCGCGGTGCATGCCACCGAATGCCCGTTTTGTGCGACACCGGTCGTGGCCGACACCGGCGCACACCGGCAGATCAAGCCCAGGGGGTTGTTGCCGTTCGGGCTTCAGGAGCGCGAGGCGCACAAGGAAATGAACGACTGGCTCGGCCGGCTCTGGTTCGCGCCGAACGGGCTGCAGGACTACGCCCGCAAGGGCCGCAAGATGACCGGCATCTACGTGCCCTACTGGACCTTCGATGCCGATACCAAGTCCGACTACCGCGGCGAGCGCGGCACGGTCTACTATGTCACCAAGACGGTGCGGCGCGACGGCAAGTCGGTGCAGGTGCGAGAGCAGAAGGTGCGCTGGAGCCGGACGTCGGGCCGGGTGGCGCGGTTCTTCGACGACGTGCTGGTGCTCGCCTCCAAGAGCCTGCCGAAGAAATACACCGATGCGCTGGAGCCCTGGGATCTCGCCGCGCTCGAGCCCTACCGGCCCGAATACCTCGCCGGCTACCGCGCCGAGGGCTACACCGTCGCGCTCGAAGAGGGCTTCACCCGCGCCCGCGCGCATATGGATGCGGTGATTCTGCGCGACGTGAAATTCGACATCGGCGGCGACCGGCAGCGGGTGCATGACATCCAGACCACAGTGCGTGACGTCACCTTCAAGCACATCCTGCTGCCGGTCTGGATGGCGGCCTACAAGTACCGCGGCAAGACCTACCGCTTCGTGGTCAACGGGCGCAGCGGCAAGGTGCAGGGCGAGCGGCCCTGGTCGGCCTGGAAGATCGCCTTCGCCGTGGTGCTCGGGCTGATCGTCGCGGGTGTCATCGGCTTTTTCGCGGCGCAGCAGCAGTAGTACGGCGTCTGCCTCGCTGTCGCGGCGGAGGCCTGCGCGATGGCCCGCGTGCCGGCCGGGATCGTCGCGGCCGAGGGAGCGGGGATCAGGGGCGATGCTGTGTTCACTTATGAACGATACATCGGCCATATGGCGCGGGCTCGATGTGCCGTCGTGGTCTACGCCGGGGAGCTTGCCCGCTTTCAGGTCCCGACGCGCGCCCGGGACGGCACCCTCTCCGACCTGCCCGCGGGTCGGGGCATCATCGGCAGGCATCTTTCGCCTGGCGGCCCGTCGGGGGTCGGGCGCGCAAGGTTCGCGGCAAGCCGATCGGCGGTGCAAGCCCGGCTGGCGACGATCGACGCCACCGTCGCGACCGACAACGCCGCCTGCCCACCTGCGACGCGGCGACGGGGTTTCGCGCCTGGCGCGGCGGACGGGTCGGTCGCCAAGCGCCACGACTGCGCGCGCACACCGTTCCAGCGGCCCCAGGCCGCTCGCCGGGACCCGCGCATGATTGCCCCGAGACGCACGCCGCGCTAAGCAATCGGACAACCAGAGAGGGGAGACCGAAATGATCCTGTGCTGCGGCGAAGCGCTCATCGACATGCTGCCGAGAGAGACCACGAAAGGCGAGACCGCCTTTGCGCCCTATGCCGGCGGCTCGGTGTTCAACACCGCCATCGCGCTTGGACGGCTCGGTGCGCCCGCCGGTTTTCTTTCCGGCATCTCGACGGATCTGTTCGGCCAGCTCCTCGAGCGGACCCTCGCGGCCTCGAAGGTCGACGGGTCGCTCGCGATCCGCTCGGCCCGGCCCACCACTTTGGCCTTCGTCACCCTCACCGATGGTCAGGCCGAATACGCCTTCTACGACGAGAACACCGCCGGGCGGATGATCTCGGTCGACGACCTGCCGGCGATCCCCGAAGCCGTGGAGGCGATGTTCTTCGGCGGCATCTCGTTGCCCCCCGACCCCTGCGGCGCGACCTACGAAAGCCTGATGCTGCGCGAGGCGGGCACTAGGGTGACGATGATCGACCCCAATATCCGCCCCAGCTTCATCACCGACGAACCCGCCTACCGGGCCCGGATCGGCCGGATGATGGCGGCGGCGACCATCGTGAAGTCGTCGGACGAGGATCTGGCGTGGCTGGGCATGGAACCGCGCGACCTGATCGAGGCGGGGGCGCAGCTCGTCTGCCTCACCGAAGGCTCCAAGGGCGTGACGGCGCATTGGTCGGGCGGCGAGACCTTCGTGGCCGCCAGGAAGGTCGCGGTGGTCGATACCGTCGGCGCCGGCGACACGTTCAGCGCCGGGCTCCTTGCCGGGCTCCACAAGGGCGGCCTGCTGACACTCGAGGCGCTCTCGACCCTCAGCGAGGCGGCGCTGGTCCCGGCGCTGAAGCTCGGCGTGGCGGCGGCCGCGGTCACCGTCAGCCGCGCGGGCGCCAACCCGCCCTGGGCGCACGAACTGGCCGCCGAATTGTGAGAGCCCTCGTCCAGCGGGTGAGCGCGGCCGCGGTCCGGGTCGAGGGTGCGGTGCTGGGCGAGATCGGGCCCGGTCTGCTGATCCTGGTCTGCGCCATGCAGGGCGACAGCGAGGCCCGGGCCGAGGCGCTGGCGGCGAAGATCGCGAAGCTCAGGATCTTCAAGGATGCGGCCGGCAAGATGAACCTGTCGCTGCGCGATACCGGTGGCGCGGCGCTGGTGGTCAGCCAGTTCACCCTCGCCGCCGACACCTCGCGCGGCAACCGGCCGGGGTTCTCGACCGCCGCCGCGCCTGCCGACGGCGAACGGCTCTATGAATATTTCGCCGAGCGGATGCGGGGCGAGGGGGTCGCGGTCGCGCAAGGGCAATTCGGTGCCGACATGAAGGTGAGCCTGGTCAACGACGGGCCGGTGACCATCTGGATCGAGGTCTGACGCGCCCGGGACCCGTCCGGGCTGCGCCGTCGCGGCGATCTTCGCCCGCCTCGCCCGGGCAAGGTTTGAGTTGCCGCCAGAGTGCAATCGGCAAAGTGGGAACCGGTTTTCGGATCAGATTGCGCGGCAACCGGACAGACAGGGCGGTGGTCTTGATTCAGGACCCATCGACGCCGCTCCAGGTTGAAGCATGACAAACACTCGGACCCCGTCCGAGTTCGCCCACCCCGCGCCATACCTGCTTCTTTGGTTTCGAAATACCTCGGGGGTCCGGGGGTGGAACCCCCGGCCCATCAACCAGCGCGCCGCCGGGTTGGCGGTCCGATCACGCCGGCTCGATGCCGAGCGTCGTGCAGAGCGTGGCGAAGGTGCCGCGGTTTTCGTTCGACCAGTCGGCCTTGCGCGACTTGAACAGCGTCGCCTGGCTGCGGTGCACCGGGCCGCCGGCGAGCACCTTGAGATGGTTGGCGCGCAGCGTGTCGCCGGTCGAGGTGATATCGGCGATCGCCTCGGCAGTCTCGTTCTTCACCGTGCCTTCGGTCGCGCCCTGGCTGTCGACGAGCTGGTAATCGGCGACGCCGTGTTCGCGCAGGTGCTCGCGCACCAGCCGGTGATACTTGGTGGCGATGCGCAGCCGGAACCCGTGCTCGGCGCGGAACCGGGCGGCCACCGCGTCGAGATCGTCGAGCGTGGTCACGTCGACCCAGGCGCGCGGCACCGCGAGCACGAGGTCGGCATGGCCGAAGCCGAGCGGTTCGATCTCGCGCACCTTCTCTTCCCAGGCGCCGAGCTTTTCGCGCACCAGGTCCGACCCGGTGACCCCGAGATGGATGCGGCCGGCGGCCAGTTCACGCGGGATCTCGCCGGCCGAGAGCAGCACCAGTTCGAGCCCGTCGATGCCCTCGACGGCGCCGGCGTATTCCCGTTCCGAGCCGGTGCGCGTCAGGGTCACCCCACGGGCGGCGAACCAGTCGAAGGTCTTTTCCATCAGCCGGCCCTTGGAGGGCACGCCCAGTTTCACGTTCATGTCCGGCTCCCCTGGATGGCGAGCGCCAGGTCGGGCCGGATCACCGCGCCCACGGCCGGGATCTCGCGGCCCTGTCCGAGCCGCCGGGTCAGCGCGTCGTAGCGCCCGCCGGTGGCGACCGGGGGCAGGTCGGGGCGGCCCTCGGCGTAGAAGCCGAAGACGAAGCCATCGTAATATTCCATCGAGGTGCGCCCGTAGGAGCCTTCGAAATCGAGCCGGCTCACATCGACGCCGCGGCGCGCCAGGGCCTCGGCGCGCGCATCGAAGCGCGCGACCGCGGGGGCGAGGGCGGCCATGTCGACGGCGAGGTCGTGCAGGTGTCCGGCGATATTGTCGACGGTCTCGCGCAGCGACAGGAGATCGGAGATCAGCCGCACCTCGTGCTCGGGGATCGGCGCGGCGGCGGCATCCTGGCGCAGATCCTCGATCCGCGCCGCGATCTCGGCCTGGCTGCGCAGCCCGATGAGCGGGGCGTCGGTGTCGGCCGGCTGGGCCGCGGCGATCAGCGCGTCGCGCCCTTCCGGCGCCGGGGCGCGACCGGCGAAGCGCTCGAGCAGGTTGCGAAAGCGGCGTGGCCGCCAGATGTGGCGCATCAGGGCCGCCTTGCGCCGCGGCGTGGTCGTCAGCCCGCGCACCGCGGCGATGATGAGGCCGATGTCGCCGGTCGCGACCCGCAGCCCCTGACCCGCGAGCGCCTCGGCGATGAGGGCGAAGACCTCGGCATCGGCGCCGGCAGAGTCGCTGCCGTCGAACAGCTCGTAGCCGACCTGGATATATTCATGTGCCCGGTGGGCCGCCTCTTCCTGCGCCCGGAAGACTTCGCCGGCATAGGTGTAGCGGGCCGGCTCGGCGCCGTTCTCCATGTGCATCTGCACGACCGGCACGGTGAAATCGGGGCGCAACATCGCCTCGCCCAGCACCGGGTCATGGGTGATATAGGCGCGCGCGCGGATGTCTTCGCCGTAGAGGTCGAGCAGCGTGTCGGCCGGTTGCAGGATCGGCGGGTCGACCTCGACCGCGCCGCGCGCGGTGAAGCCGGCCATCAGGCGCTGGGCTTCGGCGCGGACGGTGGCCTTGTCGGGGGCCGTGTCAGCCATCGTTTGTCCCATCGTAGGCGGCCAGGATCTTGCCCACCTCGGCCACGAGATCGGCGCGCGGAACCTCGATCTGGGAGGGGCGTTCCTTCCATTCCTCGAGCGTCGCGTTCTCGGCGATTCTGGCGCCGAGGATCAGGTCCTTGATCTGGACCACGCCGCGCCCGGCCTCGTCGGTGCCCTGGATCACCGCCACGGGCGAGGCCCGCTTGTCGGCGTATTTGAGCTGGTTGCCGAAGTTCTTCGGGTTGCCGAGGTAGACTTCCGCCCGGACCCCCGCCCGGCGCAGCTCGCCGACCATCGCCTGGTAATCGGCCATCCTCTCGCGGTCCATCACCGTGACGACGACGGGGCCCTGCGCCTGGTTGCCGATCCGGCCCTTGGCGCGCAGGGCGGCGAGCAGCCGGTCGACGCCGATGGAGACGCCGGTCGCCGGCACCGCCTGGCCGGTGAAGCGCTTGACGAGGTCGTCATAGCGTCCGCCGCCCGCCACGCTGCCGAACTGGCGCGGGTGGCCTTTCTCGTCGGTGATCTCGAAGGTGAGTTCGGCCTCGAACACCGGGCCGGTGTAGTAGCCGAGGCCGCGCACGACTGAGGGGTCGATGACGATCCGGTCGGGGCCGTAGCCCTGGGCCGCCAGCAGCTCCGCGATCTGTTCAAGCTCGGCCACGCCCTCGGCGCCGATGGCGCTCTCGGACACCGCGGCGCGCAGGTTTCCGAGGGTCGCGGCGTTGTCCGCGCCTTTCGAGGTGAGGAAGGCGACCACAGGCTCGGCGGCTTCCTGAGAAAGCCCGACACCGTCGATATAGGCGCCCGAGGCGTCGAGCCGCCCCTTGCCAAGAAGCTCGCGCACGCCCGCTTCGCCGACCTTGTCGAACTTGTCGATGGTGCGCAGCACCGCCTCGCGGGTCTCGTGGTCTTCGATCCCCGCGACCTCCAGCACGCCGTTCAGCACCTTGCGGTTGTTGACCCGCACGAGGTAGTCGCCGCGGGGAATGCCGACCACTTCCAGCGTGTCGGCGAGCATGGCGCAGATTTCGGCGTCGGCCGCCATCGAGGCGGCGCCCACCGTGTCGGCATCGCATTGGTAGAACTGGCGGTAGCGCCCGGGACCGGGCTTTTCGTTGCGCCAGACCGGGCCCATCGCGTAGCGCCGGTAGGGCGTGGGCAGATCGTTGCGGAACTGGGCGTAGACCCGGGCGAGCGGGGCGGTGAGGTCGTAGCGCAGGGCGAGCCAGTCGCCGGGCTTGACCTCGCCCTTGGCGCTCTCCGCCTCGTCGTCCTCGGTCCAGGCAAACACGCCGGCATTCGGCCGGTCGACATCCGGCAGGTATTTGCCGAGCGCCTCCAGCGTCTCCACGCCCGAGGTGTCGAGCGCGTCGAAGCCGTAGGTCTGGTAGACGCCGGCGATCTGGTCGAGCATCGCCTTGCGCTCGTCGACCTCGGCGCCGAAATAGTCGCGAAACCCCTTGGGCGTTTCGGCCTTGGGACGGGGTTGTTTCTTCTGCTTGGCCATGGGTCTCCCCCGCTTCGGTTGCGCGGGGTTTAGCCCGGGGCGTGCGCGCGGGCAAGCAGGCCTAGGGGTAGGCGCTGCAGAGAAACGCCATGTGCACCCAGCCCGCGGGTCCGGAATAGGACAGGGTGTCGGGGCCGTCCTGGACGATGACCGCGCGCCAGCCGCCTCGGGGTCGGGGTGCTCGGCTTCGAGATGGGGTCCCTGCGCAAGCGTCATCACCTGCGCCGCGTCGGCGCGCGGTTCGGCGCGCAACACCGCCTCGGCGGCGCCTTCGGGGCCGAGGTCGCAGGTGACGAAGCGCTCCCCGTCCCAGGCGAGCGCCGGGGCGGCGAGGCCCAGGAGCACGGCAAGGGTGAAGGTTTTCATCGCGATCTCCCGTCAGGCGCGCCAAGCCTCGCACCCGGTCGGCGAGGCGGCTATGATCTGGCGCAAAGGAGACAGACATGAACCAACGCGTGACCGCCCTCGAGGAAACCGTGGCGCATCTCAGCCGGACCGTCGAAGACCTCTCCGAGGTGGTCGCGCGCCAGGACGGCGAGATCGCCCGGCTCACCCGCCGGGTCGAGATGCTGATGAACCGTGAGGCCGAGCGCGAGGTCGAGGCGGGCAACACGGTGCCGCTGGCCGACCAGCGCCCGCCGCATTGGTAGATACCCCCCGGCCCTGCTTCTTTGGTCTCCAAATACCTCGGGGGTGAGCCCGCAGGGCGAGGGGGCTGGCCCCCTTCCGCGACGCGCCCGGTCAGACCCGCCGTCCGCCGACATAGACCGCCGCGATCGCCCGGTCGTCGCCCATCATGATGGTTGGTTGTCGGGAGAGAAGCCGAAAAACAAGGGAAAAGTCGGAGTTTTATCTTCACTGCGCGTTGCGCTGTGGGCATGTGGTAGCGCAGTGGTAACGAAATGCGCTCGGCCGGCGATCACATTACGTCTCCTGCCCGCACTCTTGGCGACGCTGGCATGTGGCGAGTAAGAAGGAGGGCAAGCCCAAGATGCGAGCGCGTTTGAGCTGCGCGCGCTCGGGAATTGGTTGCCAAGGGTGCCAGCGCCACGCTGGTCGAGTACTCTGTCGACCCCTCGCCGTTGAAAAGTACCTGAGTGTTGCTCGGGCGCAACAAGGGGCAGGAGTGTAGAGAAATCCTTGGTTCCATGTGTTGAGGCGAGATCCGGGCACTGGCTATATTTACCATGCATCCAGAGTACGGCTCTCTGAGCCGCGGAGATGCGAAGAACGAGCGAAACAGAACAGGCGTGTGCGGCTCTCTGAGCTGCGGAGACACGAAGAACCAGCGAAACAGCGCAGGCGCGTGCGGCTCTCTGAGCCGCGGAGACGCGAGAGAACCCACCTTGATTCAGTCTAACTGGCCGCGCCGCGAGTAGCCCCCTCGCGCAGTCCGGCTGTGCGAATGGGGCTGCAAAGGAGGGACTGCGCCAATGGCACAGTGCTACGACGACGATTTTCGCCTTCTCGCGGCGGCTTTGCCGCCTGAACTGAAGGCGTCCTCGGATGACTTGAAGCAGGTCATCCGCCGCTTCAATCGAATGCGGCCGGACTACTTGATCCAACCGATCGACAACGCCGAGTGTGCTGCTTTCCTCGGCAAGACCCCGGCCGCCCTAAGGGTTGCTCGTTCTCGGGGTTACGGTCCTCCCGGCTTCGCCGAGGTTGAAGGCTTGGGGTGGTATTATCCGAGCCGCCTTCACGTCCTCACTTGGCTGGCCGAGCAGATCGAGCAGGCTGCTTTGGAGCCCTCCGAGAAAAAGGAGGTAGCTTGATGGTGAACAAGAAGAGCACCCCCGACGCCGTCCTGGCTGCGGCCAACCGGGCCGCGAACCGAGACGCGCTGAGGGATCTCGTCGAGCTGATGACCGGTGACCGAGACGCGTTTCCAATTCCAGTGGAGCTGCTGACCGTGAACGACCTGCCCCTGGAGAGCGTCCCTGAGGCGCACGCCTTCCATCAGCAGGTTCTGAAGGCGAAGCATGACCCGGTTTTGCGCGAGCAGCTTCGCCGCCTCATCTTTGAGGCGGCGATTGGGCATCGCCGGGCCCCGACGACAGGGTGATCACAATGGACTTCGACAAAAGCGCCGTCGGGGTCGAGGTCGAGCTGGAGCGACGCCTTGCGCTGCTTGAGAATGGATATGCCCCGCTCCCCCTGACACCGCCGCCCGATGCGAAGATGAAGGGCGAGCTGCTGGGATCGAAGGCTGTCACCCTGAAGGGCTGGCCTACGATCGATCTCACAGCGCAGGACGCCACAGAAAGGATCCGAAGGTGGCGAATGCACAGCGGCTTCTTTCAGGGGGTGGGGCTCCGATCGCAGACCACCGGCATAAGGTTCCCGACCGCGATCGACCTCGACATCGACGATCAGGCGGCCGCCGAGGCCGTACTCTCCGCGCTGGCCGATACCTTCGGCGATGAGTGGTTCGACCGCAGCCCGGTTAGGACGGGCAGCGGCCACAAACTGTGCGTCATTACCGGTAGTGGCAAGGATACGCCGCGGGGCAAGACGCTTGGTCCTCATTGGATGTCGTATGATCGTGAGGCCGTGGGTCGTGTCGAGCTTTTCCACGGACAAGGCCAGATCGGTGTTTCGGGCGTCCACAGTTATCGGGTCGTGCCGCAGGAGGGCGGAGGGTTCTTCACACCCGCGCCGCAGTTCGAGCCTGAGATCCTCTACAGCTACCTGGAGGGGCCGACACCGTTTGACACGCCCGTCGCGGACCTGCCGCAGCTACCGGCAGCTTCACTTCAGAGGGTAATCCCCATCGTGGATGAGGTGCTCGAGGGGGCTGGCTGGGTCAAGCTCGACACCGAAGGGGTCGGGGGCGGGAGCGCCACGAGCTACACGCTGCCGACCGATCAGACCTTCGACACCGTCGTTGGCGAACTTCGATACGAGGACCTCTACGAGGGGCTTCGGGTCGCCATGCACACAATCACGGGTGAGGGAAGCAACCCAGCAAGAGGATGGGTCTTCGAAACCAGGCGGAACGGCCAGGATTGGATTGGGGTCCATGATCACGAGTCCAGCACCAACTATCTTCCGTCAGGCGCGCGGCCGCTCACCTCGCAAGAGCGCGTGGCCCGGATGAACGAGAGACTGCGAGGAAGGTTCTCCCCTCCGCCAGCAGCCTCCGTCGGCGCGACAAGGCGTCGCACGCAAAGAAACTAAAAAAGGACAGGCAAGATGACCGACATAGCAGCGGCTTCCCCTCAGGGGGTGCAGAACGACGAGAACAAGAAGTGGGACGGCCTGTTCGATCAACACGATCTCGCAAGGTTCGCCGACGATCATGGCCTCGAGGGGCGGGATCGATTAAATGCCTGGGTCGATGAACTTACAGACAGGTATTGCTACCTTCCCGATGGCAAATCGAGAGGGCAGGTTGTCGACCTCTTGACGGGCGACGCGTTGTCGCTTCCCTCGTTCGATACGAGCTACGCGCGCCTTGCGGTGCGGATCCCGAACGAAAGCGGAAGTAGTGCAAAGATTTACAAAGCGACCGATGCCTGGGCGCGCAGCGAGGCAAGGCAGCAGGCCGTGGGCTTCACGTTCGAGCCGGGCAGTACTGATCGGCTGATCGAGGATGAGCTCGGACGCTTTCGCGTCAATGTCTGGACGCCGGCTTGCGAGCGTGCGGTCCCGACCGATGAGGAGACGAATGAGGGGGCGGACCTGTTCAATACCGTGCTTGACCATCTGTTCCCGATCGGAGCGGATAGCGACTGGGCATTCAACTGGGTTGCGAGGAAGGTTCAGCATCCTGAAGAACGTGGCGTCGCATTGGTGAACGTCACCAGGACAATGGGCACCGGCAGAGAGGTCTTCTTCAAGATACTGACGGAGTTGATCGGCGACCGATGGTCCGGCAAAATGTCCATCGACGATATGCTCGGCAAGTCTGCAGCGTCCAACTTCAGCGACCACCTGGTCAACAAGCTGCTGATGTTCATTCCGGAGGCCCAGTCGTCCAATCACGACAGGACGGAGAAGATGGAGGCCGCGAAGCTCCTCTTCGCGCCCTCGCCCGAAAAGATGAAGTTCAACCCGAAGGGCAAGCCCGCTTACACCGGGATGGCCTATTTCTCGTTGTTCATCGCCTCGAACAACCCGGAAAACGCATTGCCGATCGACGATGTCGATCGCCGTTTTGCTGTCCTCCAGGGCGCGAGGGTGCCGCTGAAGGACAATCCAGAAGCCAAAAGAGCCGTCGATACACTGTTGCCCGAGGCCTGGCGGCCGAAGGAGGACCATGAGCGCGCCGAGCGTTTGATGGCCGGCGTTCGCCGCCATCTTATGGAGTACAAGACCGACCGCGAGATGTTCACGACGACTCCGGACACCGAGGCCCGGCGGCGGATGATCGAGGGGGGCTGGGGCGAGATCGAGGAAGCTCTGGAGGATGTTCTCGACAGCCTGGGCGACGAGATGCAGGGGATCATGTTTGACGACCTATTCAACAATGTGCGGAAGGCGGTGCCGCGGTCGTGGTCCGCGAAAGGCAATTCGTTGAAGAAGACCCTTCGTCGGCTCCTGAAGAACGAGAGAACGCTGCAGAACGGCCGAACAGTGTACGGGTACGGGGGCTGGTTCATGGAGGATACGAGCGACGCCATGCGCGCCAATCCACCTGTCGGGGCGGACGCGTTCATCGATGCGAAGGGGGTTACCCGGGATAAAGGCGGCCGGTGGCGGGTGCGTTCGCTGGTGATGCGAGCGAGTTTGGTCGAGACGATCGATGCGAACGACGACAGCGCTTGGACGAACATCCGAGGGGTCGCTCTTCACGACGCCCAGAACAAAGTGGCACGGGGGCTCCTGCGGTTGGTGTCGAGCGTTGAACAGGGGGGCAAATGATGCGTGGTCCCCGGAGGTTTTTTTCGGTCGCGGGGGGCTGCGGCCTGACACGTCTGGAGACGTGTCAAGGGGCGCGAGAGACGTGTCAGGGGCCCCAAACAACGTGTCACGGGGAGGTGGTGCACGGTTGGTACCCGAGTACTAGTCGATTGGTACCTAGTCGGGGGCGGGTGTGGCATGCCTGTGTCGGGTCGTGTCATGGGGTGTGGCATGCAAAAAATTGCCGTCAATTCAATGGTGTCACGCCTGACACGTCTCTTTTCGATAATCCACATGAGACAAACAATAGGTCAATACAACTTACCCAAAAACGGATAGTGTATAGCGGAGAGTTGGAAAACACGCGTGACAGGCGCGTCAAGCTGCCGTCTCGAAGCAGGTACCCGGCCCCAGGTCCCGACCGTTTCCCGCCCCCGACGATGCCCCCGACGATGCCCTCGACGGCTACCGCGCCCGACTGTCACCGCAACCGAGCGGCACCGCTTCGCCAGCCCCCGCGCCCGACAGGCGAGGGTTGCGCCAGCGCGCCCCAACTTGGTCGCAGTCAACCTCTGTCAAACGGGCTCCCGAGCCGATGACGCACCACGGCATACCGAACGCGCCGAGGCCTCCCTCCAACTACCGGCCTGCGGGCGCTCTCGAGCGCCGCCTGTTGTCCACACCTGGCGCCCTTGACCATAATCGCCGGCTCGGCTGGATGCTGGCCCTGGCGGAGCGGCACGGGCTCATCCCCGTTCAGGGTTCGATCGCGGCCCGCGCCGACCTCGTCCGCCTGCTACTTCCTGACCGGTTCGGATCCAACGTAACAGCAGAGCCATACGTCGCCACCACCGACGACATGGAACTCGCTCTTGGCCTGCTGGGGAACGCAACTTCGCAACCGATCCGCGCCAGGTTGCCGTCCGGCCGCACTCTGAAGCTTGTGGCGTTCGACGAAACGGTCGAGGCGGCGGCCGCCAGGCTTACCGATCTGGGACTTGAAGTCTTGGATCGTGGTGTTTCCGCAGCAGTTACCACGCAAAAAGATGAGAAAATTGGAGATCCGTAATGCTCTGTTCGTAAATGCATAAACACAGCAAACGACCATCCTAAGATAGGATGTGCGACGAATGCCTAGCCCATGGTAGATTCCACCATAGGACGACAGACCACCCCCAAGAGGGCCCCGAGAGAAGACGCCATGACCACCACTGACATGCGCGATCCAGCCGACTACGGCCGCTCCAACACGCAGAGGCGAGCCCGGGGGCAGGCTCATCCGCACGCGGTCTACAGTAATGCGCAAGTCGCTCTCGCTAAGCGTCTGCTGGAGGACGCCCCCCGCGTCACAGTGCTGGCGCGCGGCACGTTGAGGGATATCAGCAAAAGGACCGGGATCGCCCGCTCAGCACTGCTGCACATCCACTATGGCACGTCCTGGAGCCACATTGAGCCCGCTACCACCGAAGGCGGGGGTCGGAACAGCCTGACGTTGGGGCGCAAGTCGTCAGAGGGGCGCGCGGTTTGACGGCGAAAAGGCCAAGCAGAAAGATGCAGGTTGCCGCCGACCGCGAGGCGATTCGGCGCGCAGGGTCTTTGCAGTTCCTGCTCGACATCGTTGCGGGCAAACCTGCCCCTGTACGGGACGCTGCCGGACGCATTGTCGACTGGACTGATCCGCCAGAGCTACCTTTGCGGGTGTCGACCGCGACGGCCTTGGTGAAGAAGGTTCTGCCGGATCTTCAGGCCCAAGCGATCGACCTCCAGACCGCAGGGGATGGCATGATCAAGATCTTCCTCGGTGACATCCCCCCACCCGCTTCGATCGACGACGCCAATGTCGTCGAGGGCCACGCCAGCGGCCCCAAGCAGCTCGAGGACGGGCGTTATTGCGACGAGGTGCTCGACTTGCCAACCGACCCGCATTGCGCCCCTTCTCCCGCGGAGGCCGCCTTATCGTCCGAGGAACCCAACCCCACCGTTAACGGTCGTCGAAGAAGGGGTCGCGCATGACCTTCGACCAACCCACCCTCGGACGCAAACACGGCTCCGACCAGCACGCACCCGATGTCCTAACGCTCAACTACACGCCTCGCGCGTGCTTCCGAGGAGCGCATCGCCTGATCTCGCTCAAGTCTACCCGCGAGCTTCATATCGGCGCGTCGCGGCGGTTGGGCAAGACGGTTTTCGCCGGCGCTGTGGCCGCGATGAGAGCCGTGACCCGGAAGTCCGAGACCGCGTTCATAGCCCCGACGCTCACCCAGGCGCTCAACGTGGGCTGGCGAAGCGTGCTGGACCGCGTCGGGCATCTGCCTGGCGTCGAGGTGAAGAAAGGCGAGGCCCTCATCCAAATCCCGGCTGCTGACGGCGGCAAGAGTACGATCCGCTTCTTCGCCGGTGTCGATGATGGTGGCGCAGACGGCGTGCGTGGCTACGGTTTCGATCTCGTGATCATCGACGAGGTGGCCCAGATCGGTCAGGCGGTCTACGCAAACTCCGTCCTGCCGACCCTCACTGGACGCAAGGACTGAGGTGCCCCTAGTTTCCTAGACACCTGCCTGTTTCAGTTTGTGCTGCCTGATTTCGAAGTCAACGGGCGACAGCATGCCGTTGTTCGTGTGCTTGCGCGTTGGGTTGTAGAACATCTCGATGTACTCGAACACGTCGCGCCGCGCGTCTTCGCGTGTGGGATAGGTTCTGCGCCTAATCCGTTCTCGTTTCAGGAGCTGGAAGAAGCTCTCGGCGACGGCGTTGTCATGGCAATTCCCGCGTCGGCTCATGCTGGGTTCGAGGTTGTGCTGGCGGAGAAACGTCTGCCAGTCGCGGCTGGTGAACTGCGATCCTTGGTCGGAATGCACCATGACCTTGTCGTCGGGCTTTCGCCGCCACACTGCCATCAGCAAAGCCTGCAGAGCCAGGTCTGTGGTCATGCGCGGTCGTGCCGACCAACCCACCACCCGGCGGGAAAACAAGTCGATGACGACGCAGAGATACAGCCAGCCCTCATGAGTTCTCAGGTAAGTGATGTCCGTCACCCAGACCTGATCAGGCGCAGACGTTTGGAACTGCTGTTCCAGCCGGTTCTCGGCGACAACAGCGGGCATACCGCCGTATCGGCCTGGACGGCGCTTGTATCCAACCTGGGCCACGATCCCGGCGAGGGACGCCAACCGCGCCACCCGGTTCTCAGATATCCGTTCACCTTGGTCGCGCAGATCATCCGCCAGCTTGCGATAGCCATAGGCCTTGCCGCTGTCGACCCAGGCCTGCCGGATCAGCTCAGTCTGACGCGAATCCTCCTGCGCACGGTGGCTTAACGGTTCCTTAAGCCATGCATAGAAGCCGCTGAAATGCACGCACAGCACCCGGCACATTGCCCGGATGCTGAACTCCGCGCGATGCGCCCGGATGAAGGCGTACTTCATTGGGCCTCGCGCGCGAAGTACGCCGTTGCCTTTTTAGGATGTCGCGTTCCTCGGTGACCCGGGCCAGCTCTCGCTTCAGTCGACGGTTCTCCGCCTCGTGATCCACGCCCGACGCCTTTCCCCCAGGCTCGGTGAACAGATTCTTCCACTTGTACAAAGAATGCGCGCTTACTCCCAACCTCCGGGAAACCTCCCGAACCGGACATCCCCGGATCGTGATCTGACGCACCGCGTCCCGCTTGAAATCGTCGCTGTAATTGCTTGTCCCCATGTCGGCCTCCTTGCCTCAAAGTTAGGGGGCAAAGCGTCTACAAATCTAGGGGCACCTCAGACCCGCAGTTGATCACCATCGGCACGTTCAGGGGTGTCGATCTCATGTACCAGTTGCACGAGGACGCCAGCCCGGCTCAGGGCGCTCATAGCATCATTCTCCCGGCGTCGACCTCTGGCGTGGAGGCTGGCGTATTCAACATGAGCGAGCTGATCTCCATCGCGAAAAAGATGGGTGGCTGGAACAGCCCTGGCTTTCAGCGCGAGTATGAAGCGAGCCGCTACGTTACCGACGACCGAAATCAAAGCTTGCTCGCCTTGAACCGCTTCAACAGCGCAAAGTGGTCGAGGTTGACGTCGTCCCGGCTTGCATCAGCTCGAATTGCGGCAAGGTCGCGCGCGAGTTCGACGACCTGTCCAGGCGCCACCTCGACGGCCTTTGGCTTGGGGTGGACATAGGGAAGGATGCTTTTCCACGCCCCGATAGCATGGCCGAGTTCACCGTCAGCCTCCGCCTGTTCCGCGAGCCGGACCAGCGCCTGGATGGGGCATTTCCCCGCTGCGACCAACTCCTCAGCGAGCGCATCACTCCGACGCATACGCGAACCTTTCGGCCGCCCTGCCCCGGCGCGTGCGCCACCATGTCCCTCGCCACTCCTGGCCAGTTTGAATTCCCCGAATTCTTTTTCAACGCTGCTAGCAGTATACACTCACTCCCGGGCACAACCGAAGTCAAAAATTCCGTCTGAGCATTGAACTCGAGACAGGATCCTCCTATTAATGCTTCTGCATCATGAGTAGGGCGCTCGCCCTCACCAACCTGCTGACCCAGCAAGGTGGTTCCCATATCGGGAGATGCGGCCGAAGATCAGGCAACGAAAGGGTCTCTCCCATGAGCCATGCCATGCGCGACCAGAACTCTGCTTCACGAGCGCCATCCATGAAGATCTTTGGCTTTTCTGTTTTTCATACAGAGGGCGAAGTCAAATAGAACTGCACCATCCCCCGGCATTCGATCAAACCGTGAGAACCGTTTTCCTGAGGTTGACGATTGAACGCGCCATGACGCCGCGGACCCGCGCACGCGTTCACGCCTTGCGCGAGCTTGAACGCCTTCTTGCGATTGCGGCCAATCGCCACCAACTCGGCGTGCGCGGCTTTTTTCTCGGTTCACTCGGACGGGACTACCCGGTCAGCAAGAGGGCCATGGAACTCGAGCTGCTCGGCTACGGGCCGCAAGGCCTGGTAGAGGCCGCCGAACAGATCGAGCTCAGACTCTGGGTCGCGTACCGTGCACGGCGACATGAGTAGCAGCATGACTGGATGTTACCGGAACCGGTGACCGGATGTTCCCGGTGCGCGCAGCGAGGCATCCGCCATTCGATTCCCTCCAGCGGCACCATGAATTATGAAATTACTCATTTTTACCAAATATATACAGAAAAGATTGGTCTGATTGTCCCCCAAAAAGTCCCCCAGGGTTTGCCGGGTTGAAGTCAGGCGATTGGGCGCGCTCTGTGGGCCAGGGTTGGGCCAACGCGAGATGCTCCGTCCACAGACACCGCAACCTGCTCGGCCGCAATCAAAGGCAGCCGCGGGAGGAATTGACGATGACCTGACCACCGGGACATGATCCAAGACGACGCCACGGCAGGGATCGAGTCCCGTAGCAGGGCCTTCCGGCGCGAGTTGAGAGGGAACCTCGAGGCGGTCGCGCACAGCTTTGAGGAGGCGCGCGATCGGCTCTTCAAACTCTCTTCATTCTAACCTCGGTGGCGGCAAGCGACTGGCGGAAGAGAGACGGGTTGCATTAACATATCACATGAGCATCTCTGACCTTCTTCAACGCTGGCCCGGAAAGAGTGCTGTGGCCGAGGGTATGTCGCCACACCCGGCGGTCTACCACATGTTGGACGTCGCCGCGGTCGCCGAAAGACTTCTTGAACCAGAGGCATTTTCGGAACCGAAGCGTCAGGCGCTAGTTTTTCTTACCGCATTGCACGATCTCGGGAAGATCAATGCAGCCTTTCGCAACATGCTGATGACAGGTGCGGCGCAGACTGCCGGCGCGCACTGGGAGGTAACGGAGGTTTTGCTCGAACACCTCGACGCGCACCTGACCGATCTTGGCCCTGACCGAAGACGCCGGAAGTGGATCTATGCCGCTGTGGCCGGTCACCATGGGCGCCCGCCGGGGAAGACGGGAGACCAATCGGATCGGATGCGCATGGCGGCCGGTGCCGAAGCGCTCGCAGATGCAGCTGTAGTTGTCGCGGCACTTCGGGAGCTGTGGCCGGAAGCCTCACTCGCAACCCTGTCGCGCCACCAAGTGCGGGTGCTTTCCTGGTGGTTGCCGGGTTTCATCACGGCGGCCGACTGGATTGGCTCGAATGCCAAATGGTATCCGGCGGTGGTGCCGGGGCCGGGTCTCGCGGAATACCTAGTACTGGCGCGAGACAGGGCTGCGCGCGCGGTGCGGGAAACCGGCCTTATGCCGGCCTCCGTGGCCGATGGATCGGTGCTCTCGAGCGCCCCCAGGCCAATGCAGGCGCGTGCGGCGGAGGCAGCCCTGCCCGACGGGCCGATGCTCGCCTTCATCGAGGACGGAACCGGGTCTGGCAAAACCGAAGCCGCGATGGTGCTTGCCCAACGGATGTTGCAGGCGGGCAAAGGGCGCGGTCTGTTTTTCGCACTGCCGACGATGGCGACGGCGGATGCAATGTTCGCGCGGCTCAGGCCGGAACTCGCCCGCCTCTTCTCGTCGCCTCCAAGCTTGGTGCTCGCCCATGGTCGGGCGGGGATATCGCGCGAGTGGCGCGACATGGCGCTTCCCTCGTCGCGGCACGAGGATGAACCCGGGCCGACCGCCTGGTTGAGCGACAGTCGACGCAAGGCTCTGTTGGCGAATGTCGGGATCGGCACGATTGATCAGGCACTGCTGGCCGTCCTGAAGGCCAGGTACGCGCCGCTCAGGCTGTATGGGCTATCGTCGAAGATCCTGATCGTGGATGAAGTTCACGAGGTGGGCGAGCCCTACATGTCGGAGCTGTTGGCCACGCTCCTACGCGCGCATCGGCAGAACGGCGGGTCTGCAATCCTTCTGACAGCGACGCTCCCGGTTGCCCAACGGGACAAACTGTTGCGGGCCTGGGACACGGCGGCGCCGCAGACAGCGCCCTACCCGGCACTGACACTCGCAGGTGCCGAGCCATGTCATGTCGAGGCCATGGCTGACAAGCGGGGTCCAGTGGTCGTGAAACGGCTCTCGACGCCCGGGGCGGCAATCGCGTTGCTCGTCGACAGCGTGTCGCAGGGCGCCGCGTGCGTCTGGGTGCGCAATGCGGTCGACGATGCGATCGCGGCGGTTCGGGCCCTGCGAGAAAGCGGGGTGAACGCGGACCTCCTCCATGCCAGGTTGGCGCTTGGCGACCGGATGGCGCAGCAGGCGGAGGTGCTGAGGCGGTTCGGAAAAGACCGGCAGGGCGGCGCCGGGCGTGTGCTCGTTGCCACGCAGGTCGTCGAAGCGTCGCTCGATCTGGATTTCGACGTCATGGTCTCCGACCTCGCCCCGGTCGCGGCGCTGATCCAGCGCGCGGGGCGGCTCTGGCGGCACATGGATCTGCGTCCAGCGGTCGTACGACCAGTTGCCGGGCCTCGGTTGAATGTGCTGTCGCCCGACCCGGATGTGGTGGGCGACAGCCGTTGGCTGCATAGCGTGCTGGACAAAGGTGCCTGGGTCTACACTCAGGATCAGCAATGGCGCACGGCACGGGAACTGTTCTCGAAAGGGGTGATCGAGACGCCGGACGGGCTGCGGCCGCTGATCGAAGCGGTTGAGGGCGCGGACGTGGCGCCGGTTCCCGCCGTGCTGGAGGTCGCCGAGCTGGAGCGCATCGGGGCGGGCTACGGAGCGCAGAACCTGGCCGAGATGAACCGGATCGACCTCGACCAGGACTATCGCGGCGGTGGCGCCGACGCCGACGACCGCGCCTTCCCCACGCGGCTCGGGGTCGAACAATGCGTCCTGGTGCTGGCACGGCACCAAGGCGAACGCCTGATACCTTGGGTGGCCGAGGCGGAGCGGACAGAAGAGGAGCTCTGGGTGTTGTCCGAGGTCAGCGTGGCGGCGCGGCGTCTGGAAACCCTGCCGTTGCCCGACCAGGCGGCGCAGGAGATCTCGGCGGTGAAAGCGAATTGGCCGGCGTGGCGGCGTGACTCGGTGACCTTGTGTCCGGTCGCAGGTGACGGCTCGATCTGCGAGGGGCTGCGCTACGAGGCCATCGAAGGGTTGGTGTTCGTAAACCCGATCGACGAGATGGATTGACTTGACTCAGGACGAACCACAAGATCCTACAAGATGTAGTTGGTGGTCGGTGCCCATGCCCCTCAATTTGATCAACGACAGTTGGATCCCCGTCATCGACAAAGATGGCTCACGCCGGGTCATTGCGCCGTGGCAGATGGCGGAAGCGAAAATCCTCCGGCCAGACTGGCCGCGGCCGGACCTTAACCTCGGCTGCCTCGAGTTCCTGATCGGGCTAGTGTTCATGGCCGATCCACCCGCCGACTCCGATGATTGGGAAGACCGGCGGTCCCCCGATCCTGAGCGTACGCGCGAGAAGCTCGCGCGGTCCGCCCCGGCCTTCGAGCTGCTTGGCGACGGCCCGCGGTTTCTCCAGGACTTCGAGGATCTCGACGGCACACCGAACCCGCCCGATATGCTGTTCATCGACAGCGCCGGGGCGAATACCGCCAAAAACAACGCCGACCTGATGGTGCATCGCGGGCGCTACCCGGCGCTCGACCCGGCGCTTGCGGCGATGGCGCTCTATACTTTCCAGGCGCATGCGCCCGCTGGCGGCGCCGGCAACCGCACCTCGATGCGCGGCGGCGGACCGATGGTCACCCTGATCGACCCGGGAACCGGCCTCTGGCCGCTCATCTGGGCGAACGTGCCCGGCGGTCGGCCCGGCGATCCCGCGGCCCTGCCTTGGATGGCGCCCACGCAGACGTCAGAGAAGCCGGGAAGCGAGCGCTACCCGCAACAGGGAACGGAGGCGGAGGCCTTTTTCGGGATGCCCCGCAGGCTGCGACTTGTGGAGGAAGCCGGGCGCATTACCGGCGTCGTCCAGCGGCCAAAGGGCGCAAATTACGCGGGCTGGGTGCATCCCCTCACGCCCTACTACCGGATGAAAGTGGGAGGCGAGCTGCTTCCGAGGCATCCGAAACCCGGGCGCCTCGGCTATCGCAACTGGCTCGGCGTGGTGGTGGGCGATCCGGGCGACAACCTGACCGAAAAGAGCCGGTCTCTGCGGCTCTGGGATGAGCGGACCGGCGGCAAACAGGCGCATCTGATCGTGGCCGGCTGGGCGATGGACAACATGAAACCACTGGATTTCACCTGGTCGGAACCACCGGTTGTGACGCTGGCGGACGGAGGGTTTTCCCTGCGCGGCATGATCCGGGCGGCCGACCTGTTCGGTGTCAGCCTGCGCGGCGCGCTCACGCCGGTGCTGGGCGAGGGCGAGGCGCGGGAGGCCGCGCGTGAAGCGTTCTTCGATGATACGCAGGGCCCGTTCGAAGCGCGACTGGCCGAACTGGCGGCCGGGCAGGACACCCGCGAGGTGGCCGGACGCTGGCTGGCGGACATGCGGCGCGTGGCAATGCGGCTGTTCGACGAGCGTGCCGTTCCTGGGCTCGCCGACCGACCGGTCGAGAAACAGCACGGCATCGCCCAGGAGAGGGCCGGCCTCGTCACCGCCTTCGCTGGGTGGAAGGGCAAAGGCGCTGAGGCGCTCGACCTTCTCGGGCTCGAGCCGGTCGAACGGCGCAACGAGGAGGCGGCGACGTGACGGACGACGAGAAGCGAAAACTGATCCGCGACTGGTGGTGGCGCAACCTCGGCAACCGCGACGAGTCCGGGGCGCGGGCACGGGCGGCGCGGATGCGCCGGGCGGACGCCGTCGAAGTACTGGCCGAACGGCCGGTGCACGAGCTGGCACGTGTGTTGCATCTTGGTCCGGGGGACGCGCCGGACCTCATCCGGGTCGTGCAGGTGCTGGCCGAGGTGCGTGAGAGCGGGCCGGGTCTGGCGCGCGCGCTCGGGCGCGGCGGTCCGCCGGCGCTGTCGCAACTCAGGTTCGAGAAGCTGATCCGGTCAACCCCGGACGAGATCGGTACGGCTGTTCGCCGGGCCCTGCCGACGGTCGGCCGCGTTTGCGACCCGGGCCGCCTCGGGCTCGACCTTCTGCGCTGGGACGAGCCCACCCGGATCCGCTGGACTTTCGACTATTTCGGCGCACCCCCACCGGATGCCCACGAAAATGCAACGACCGACACCGTCTAGGAGACCGAGGCATGACGACCTTCATCCAGTTCCACCTGCTCACGCCCTATCCGCCGTCGAATCCCAACCGCGACGACCAGGGCCGTCCGAAACAGGCGCTGGTCGGCGGCGCGCCGCGGCTCCGGCTGTCGTCACAGTCGATCAAGCGGGCGCTGCGCGAGAGCGATGCGTTCCAGGGCGGGCTTGCGGGCAATCTCGGCACCCGGACCAAAAGGCTGGCGCAGGAACTGGCCGAAGAGTTGATCGCGGGCGGGGCCGACGAGGCGAAGGCGCGCGCGGCGGCGCTTGCCGTGGGGGACGCGTTCTACAAGTTCGAAACCCCGAAGAAGGGGGACGAGCCGGCGCTTCTCGGGACGACGCTGGCGTTCGTCTCCCCGGACGAATGGGCATTCGCCCGCGACCTCGCCGCGAAGATCCTCGCGGGTGGGAAAGTTCCGCCCGAGAAGGAACTCAAGAAACTGGTGCTGCGCCAGGCCGACGGTGCCGTCGATGTGGCGATGTTCGGCCGGATGTTGGCCGATGACCCAGAGTTCAACCGCGATGCCGCGGTGCAGGTGGCTCACGCCTTCACTACCCACCGGGCACAGGCCGAGGAGGACTGGTTCTCGGCAGTGGACGACCTCAACAAGCGCGAGGACACCGGGGCAGGGCATATCGGCGAGCTCGGGTTCGGCTCGGGCGTTTACTATTTCTACGCCTGTGTCGACGCTATTCTGCTGATCGAGAACCTCGCGGGCGATAGGGAACTCGCCGCGAAGGGCGTCGAGGCGCTCGCGCTGGCACTGGCCACGGCGACGCCGCGCGGCAAGCAGAACAGCTTCGCCCATCACCCGCGCGCGACATATATGCGCGCCGAGGTGGGCAAGGCGCAGCCGCGCGACCTGTCGGGGGCGTTCTTCAGGCCGGTTGCCGGCGATCTCGAGGCGGAGTCGGTCGCGGCCCTGGAAGCGCTCGCCGCGCAGATCGACCGCGCCTACGGACCGTCGGCCGAGGCCAGCGAGGTGATGAACGTGCGTGCCGGCACCGGCAGCCTTGAGACCATCGCCGCGTTTGCTGCGCAGGCAGTGCGTGATGCGTGACTACCTGGTGTTCACGCTCGCGGCGACTCTGGGAGCCATCGGCGGGCCCGCAGGGCATGAGCGGCGGGGGTCGGAGACCTGGCCGGGGCGCTCGGCGGTCCTTGGCCTGCTGGCGGCCGCTCTTGGCATCCGGCGCGACGGCGACTTCTCGTCGCTCGACGGGTTGAGCCTCGCCGTCGCGGTATTCGACCAGGGAACGCATCTGCGCGACTACCATACCGTGCAGACCGTTCCCTCGGCCGCGGTGAAGCGCCCGCAGTCGCGCCCGGACGCCCTCGCAACCGCCGGACTGAAGGTGAACACCACGATCACCCGGCGCGACTATCGCGTCGGCCCGTTCTACGGGGTCGCGGTCTGGGGCGACGGTTTGGAGCGGCTCGCCCGCGCCCTCGAGAGGCCGGTGTTCACGCTCTACCTCGGGCGCAAGTCCTGCCCGCTGTCGGCGCCCACCGCGCCACGGATCGTCGCGGCGCCCGATCCGGCGGAGGCGTTGCGCCTCGTCGTGTTGCCACCTTGGCGGGCGGACGCCGTCGCGACGATCCTCGCCACCGAGCCCGGGGCAATGCCCGGCGGGCGGACGGAAACGCGCCACGATGTCCCGACCGACCGGCAGGGGTGGCATTTCGCACCCCGCGCCGAAGCGGTCGTGCCGGTCGACATCCGGCCGGGAGGGCCGGGATGACGCTCTATCTGTCGCGCCTGACCCTGTCGCGCGCACCCTCCGTCGCGGCGCTCGGCAGCCTGATCGACCCCGATGCCGCCGGCCATCGCGAAGATGCGCACCATCGGCTGCTCTGGTCCGCCTTTGCCGGCGACCCGGCGGCGACGCGCGATTTCCTCTGGCGGGCCGAAGGACGGGGGGCGTTCACCGTCCTGTCGTCGCGGCCGCCTGGCGACAGCCCGTTGTTCGACCCGCCCGCCGTCAAGGCCTTCGCGCCCGACCTCACGCCCGGCGACCGGGTGGCCTTCGTGCTGCGGGCCAACGCCACCCGGACGGTCAAATCCGACGAGCCGGCTCCGAACGGGAAACGCCGGCGCAAGCACCGCGACGTCGTGATGGAGGCGCTCTACCCGGTGAGGGAGGATCGCGCGGGGCACCGGATGGCGCTCGCGCGGACCGCGGCCGCCACTTGGCTCGAAGGGCAAGGCTCGCGGCACGGCTTCGCGGTGCAGGACGTCGAGGTGCAGGACTATTCTGTGCGTGCCCTGCCGATGCACAGCGGCCGCCGCCGCGACCAGCCGCAATTCGGCATCCTCGATCTGTCGGGCACGATCCGTATCGCAGATCCCGAGGCCTTCCTCGCGCAGCTCGCGACAGGGTTCGGGCGTGCCAAGGCGTTCGGCTGCGGGCTCATGCTGGTGCGAAGGGCATGACCCTGCCGGGACTACCGCCGCCGCGCCCGATCCAGATGAAGGACCGGTCGCAACTTGTCTTCGTCGAGCGCGCCCGGATCGACGTGGAGGATGGGGCCTTCGTGGCGGCCAACGCCGATGGCACGCGCACGCAGATCCCGGTGGGTGGTCTCGCCGGGCTGATGCTGGAGCCGGGCGCCCGTATCAGCCATGCCGCGGTGGCGCTGGCGGCGCGGGCGGGCACGCTCATCACATGGGTCGGCGAGGGCGGTGTGCGCCTCTATTCCGCGGGCCAACCGGGCGGCGCGCGCTCGGACAAGCTGCTCTTGCAGGCGTCGATCGCGCTCGATGCCGAGGCCCGGCTGCGGGTCGTGCGCAAAATGTATGCGATGCGCTTCGGCGAGGACGCGCCGCTCAAACGATCCATCGACCAGTTGCGCGGGATCGAAGGCGCCCGGGTGCGCAAGAGCTACGAACTGCTCGCACGGGCGCATGGCGTCACCTGGCGCCGCCGCAGCTACGACCCGCAGGACTGGGACGCTTCGGACGTACCGAATACCTGCGTGTCGGCGGCGACAGCCAGCCTGCACGGGCTGACGGAAGCGGCCGTGCTCGCGGCCGGCTACGCTCCGGCCATCGGATTCCTGCATACCGGAAAGCCGCTGTCGTTCGTCTATGACATCGCCGATCTCTTCAAACTGCAGACCGTGGTGCCGGAAGCGTTCCGCATCGCCGGGCTGCACGCCCGCGGCAGGCTCGACATGCCGCCCGACCGGGCCGTGCGTCTCGCCTGCCGCGACTCCTTCCGTAAGTCGGGCCTGCTTGGCCGCATCATCCCGACCATCGAGGAGGTGCTCGAAGCCGGCGAGAAATCCCGCCCCGAGCCGCCGCCTGAGGCGCTCGGACCCGCCTTCGAAGACGAGGAGCCGTCCGGCGATGATGGTCATCGTCGTTAACAACGCGCCCCCTCGGCTGCGTGGCCGTCTCGCCGCCTGGCTCGTGGAGGTGCGCGCCGGCGTCTACGTCGGCGACTATTCGCGGCGCACCCGCGAGCGGATCTGGGACCAGGTGACCGCCTACATCGACCGCGGCGATGCGGTGATGGTCTGGAAGGCGCCCACTGACCAGGGCTACGACTTCGCCACCGTCGGCGCCAATCGCCGGATGCCGGTGGACTTCGACGGGCTGAAGCTGGTCTCCTTCGCCCCTGCGTCCTCTCCGAAACACCGCCGCTGACATCGGTACGCTCTTTGACATTGTGAAAGGCATTTCGAACCAATAGGTTCCAGCCGGACTGTTCCCCGCCCACGCGGGGATGACCCGCGGGTCGCGCTCTCCACCTGGTGACGGCTCTCCTGTTCCCCGCCCACGCGGGGATGACCCGGGGACCAGCGGCGCTCTGGTGGGCGCGGCCCTCTGTTCCCCGCCCACGCGGGGATGACCCGCTTGGACGCGGCAGCGAGGATGTCCGCGTCCTCTGTTCCCCGCCCACGCGGGGATGACCCGTCCAGAGGGCTGAAGGCCGACGACTACTGGAACTGTTCCCCGCCCACGCGGGGATGACCCGAAGTTGCTTTTGTAGTGCGTCTTGAGCGACACCTGTTCCCCGCCCACGCGGGGATGACCCGGCGGCTCCAACGACCGTATTCGCCGCGACCGACTGTTCCCCGCCCACGCGGGGATGACCCGGGCCGGGGGTTCTTGGCGCCTGGCTGGGCGGCCTGTTCCCCGCCCACGCGGGGATGACCCGATGCTGTTCAGCGGGCTCGGCGGCGGGCTGGGCTGTTCCCCGCCCACGCGGGGATGACCCGCCGACCACGGCGACCGCGGTCCATTCGATCACCTGTTCCCCGCCCACGCGGGGATGACCCGATCTCATCCTGCCCGGCTTGGGTCGGGTGAATCTGTTCCCCGCCCACGCGGGGATGACCCGGCCGATAATATCACATCGACAGGCACTGCCCCCTGTTCCCCGCCCACGCGGGGATGACCCGTGATATCCCTGATCCAGATCGGCAGTCCATTGCTGTTCCCCGCCCACGCGGGGATGACCCGGGCGGCACGCCCCAGCTCCGGCCCGGCAGTCGCTGTTCCCCGCCCACGCGGGGATGACCCGGCGACCGGAAAGGCGGAAATCACGACGGGCATCTGTTCCCCGCCCACGCGGGGATGACCCGATGGAGCGCACCGCCGCGTTGATCCGGTTTTCCTGTTCCCCGCCCACGCGGGGATGACCCGAACGACCATATGATCGGGGCGGCACGGTTCGCCTGTTCCCCGCCCACGCGGGGATGACCCGGATGTGACGGACTACGACCCGGTCACCGGCGACTGTTCCCCGCCCACGCGGGGATGACCCGCCGAGGCTAGTCACACGGGAGGGATCATGTTCCTGTTCCCCGCCCACGCGGGGATGACCCGGATCAAATTGGCTTTCGTCGCCATCTCGTCCACTGTTCCCCGCCCACGCGGGGATGACCCGGCGGCCGAGCACGCGAAGCTGTTCGGCGCGTTCTGTTCCCCGCCCACGCGGGGATGACCCGATGTATGCCTGGGGCGGCACCACCAACACGACCTGTTCCCCGCCCACGCGGGGATGACCCGGTTGCCGAGCCGCAGACCGCGCCCGGGCCGACCTGTTCCCCGCCCACGCGGGGATGACCCGTGATCTCGCCGCACCTCCTGCGGGGGGGCAACTGTGTTGTTCATCCAATTCGGATTGGATGTTTGTCTCGGATCATGGCGTTGAGGATGACGAGGAGCTGGCGAGCGACGGCGATGAGGATCGTCTTTGGAGCCTTTCCGGCCGCGAGCATGCGTTGTCGCAATGCGGCGAGCGCGGGGACCATCCTGGAGGCGGTGAGGGCGGCGATGTAGAGGGCCTCGCGGACCTTGCGGCGTCCGCCCCAGATGCGTCGGGTTCCGCGCCAGGTACCGCTTTCCCGGGCGTGCGGGGCGAGCCCGGCGAGGGAGGCGATCTTGCGGCGGCACAGGGTGCCGAGTTCCGGCAGTTCGCCGAGCAGCGTGGCCAGCACGGTGGGGCCGATGCCGGGGACGGCGGCGAGGAGGCGGGCTTGTTCAGCGAGTTCGGGGCAGGCCTGGATCAGGCTGGCGATCTCGCGGTCGAGCCGGGTCACGCGGCGGTCGAGCAGCGCGATCATGGCCTCGATCCCGCGCCGGATCTCAGGCTGTCCGGCGTTGTGACGACGCATCTTCTCGGCTTTCCGCATCTCGACCAACTGTTTGCGACGGCGTAGGAAATCTGCGAGCCGGGTGCGCACGGGATCGGGCGGGGCGGTGACCGCGAGCGGCAGTCGTCGCCCCATCTCGGCGAGAACGCGGGCGTCCACCTTGTCGGTCTTGGCGAGCACGCCAAGGGCGCGGGCGAACTCCCGTGCCTGCCGTGGATTGACCCGGGCGAAGGCGATGCCGCGCGCCGCGAGCGTGGCGATCAGCGTCGCGTCGCAGCCACTGGTGGCTTCGAAGACGATGAGCCCGTCCTCGGGCAAGGTGGCGATCCACCGGGTGAGATCCCGTTTGGCGTTCCCGATCCGAGCGGTCGCGCCGGACGGCAGGGCGTGGGTATCGATCCAGCCGCGCGCGAGGTCGCAGCCGATGATAGTCTGTGGCATGGTATAGGCTCCTGTCCATGTCGTGCGGGCTCTTGGCTGGCCCAGGCAACTGTTCAGGTTGACGTCGGCGCGGAGGGGACCCTTGCTCCCACACGGGCTCAGGACCCTGGGGGGGGACGGGCTCCCTTCCGCAACCCCACTATCGCACATCCTCAACAGACAGGGGGGGCTGTTCCCCGCCCACGCGGGGATGACCCGGCGAGCCTCGACGGGGTGACCGGGCTGCGCGCCTGTTCCCCGCCCACGCGGGGATGACCCGGACGTCTGTTCAGTATCGAGGCGCGAGCGAGTCTGTTCCCCGCCCACGCGGGGATGACCCGGACGTCTGTTCAGTATCGAGGCGCGAGCGAGTCTGTTCCCCGCCCACGCGGGGATGACCCGTACGACGGCACCACTCTCCCCAACCTCGACGCCTGTTCCCCGCCCACGCGGGGATGACCCGCAACACGACCTACATCAGCGATGGCATTCACCCTGTTCCCCGCCCACGCGGGGATGACCCGGTCCGTGCGCTCGGTGCGGCGATCAAGGCGACCTGTTCCCCGCCCACGCGGGGATGACCCGAGGACGCCGCGATCCTGCTGACGGAGGCTGCGCTGTTCCCCGCCCACGCGGGGATGACCCG
>SWCD01011378.1_pt1 | contig 53061 bp, 48 predicted proteins | sample 4693011 | NCBI WGS metagenome assembly SWCD01 (sample SAMN10267278, study PRJNA491770) | bioreactor metagenome | isolation source: DHS bioreactor inoculated with marine | place: Japan: Omine Ridge, Nankai Trough
GGAACTGTCAATGGGGATGACCGATGACTACGAGGTCGCTATAGAGGAAGGTGCAACGCTCATACGCGTAGGACGGGCTATCTTTGGAGCGCCGGGGTACTCCGGCAAGGATTGATTGAGGACGACGAATGGCATCACTCTGGCAGAAAACCATGTTCTACCTCGGTCTCGTCGATGACGAGGAGATCGAGGCTGCCGAGGCGGCAGTCGAGGACAGCCAGCAGGCTGTACGTACGGTGGATCCGCCCGCTCCACGCACGGTGGAACAAACCGGGCCGAAACCGATCCGGGCCTCATCATCGGTTGCGGGCCGTCGGGTCGAGCCCCCGGCGCCGGTGCGTCGCCGCGTTTCGGACAATGCCGAGCACGCCGAGGCCGGGGTTCTTGTCACCGGCGGGCGGGCCGCTTCACCTCCGCGATCGCGCGAGCGGACATCGCCGACAACAGGTGAGTCGGCGATAATCGAGGCGAGAACACTCTCGGATGCGCAGACCCTCGCCGATTACATCCGTGAGGGACGCGCCGTGGTGCTCGATCTCAGAGAGACGGAGACCGCGATGGTGCGCCGTCTCGTCGACTTCTCCAGTGGTCTCACCTATGCCCTCGATGGCCGCATGGTCAAGATCGCAACGGGCGTCATCCTGGTAACACCCGAGGGTGGCACCGTTGGTGTCGAGGAACGGCGCCGGCTGGCTTCGCTCGGCCTGTACGACACGAGCATGGCTCGCGACTGATGGGATTCATCTGCACCCTGCTCTACCTGGCCTGGATCGCGCTGCTGGCCTGGATCATCTTGAGCTATGTCGTGAACTTCGGACGGCTTCCCTGGGGTCATCCCATCCGCAAGATCTACGACGCAATGTCAAACGCGATCAACCCGATCCTGATGCCGATCCGAAGGGTTTTGCCACCGTTGCGCGCCGGTGGAATGGGACTTGACTTGTCGCCGATGGTCCTTTTCCTGATCATCATCGTGCTCCAGAGGATGATCTGTCGTTAGTTCGTCGCGGCGGCTGCGTATCCCACCAGAGTTCCTGAGCGGTTACGATTTGACCGTGGGTATTTCAAGCGAAGACGCAAGACGGATCCAGTTCTCGGGTAGCGAGCACTCTTACGACGGTGCTGAGGTGGAGCGATTCCGCAATCGTGTCATCGCGACCCTCGAAGCTCATGAGGCTGCCCTCGCGGTGCGTGCGGATCATCCTGAAGAGGAGCTAGCGGCCGCACAGCGGGTCCGTCATCAGGCTGTTGAACTGGCAGAGCGGATGCTGCGAGATGTGATGGGGGCATCAGGCGACGACGCAGGCGGTCTTCGCACCTGGCAGGACGCGGCCATGCTCCGTGCCCTCGCCGAGGAGGAGATGGCCTTCGCCGGTGAGGAATCCAGGCGTCTCATCGCAATGGCGCAAGCCGAGAGAGATGCTCTTCACGCTCGATACTCCGAGGAACGCAAGGCGTTGCGTTCCGAGCTGCAAAGGGAGTTGCAGGCATCGCGGGATGCAGCAGCATCCGAAGCGGAAGCGATCAGGGCCGCAGCAAGCCAGGAAGCAACATCAATTGTGAAGCGAGCCGTCGAGCACGCCGATGAAGCACACCGTTCGGCGGCGGACGAGAGCCATCGCATGGAGCGGCGGCTTGCCGTTTTACACACCGCCCTTGCCGACGCCGAATCCAGGTTCCGCCGGCTCGCCTCAACCGCGGCCAACGACCTGGGAACGCTCGAGGCCATCATGAGTGAGGACGTCGGCGGAGAGCCGACGCCGCGTCCTGAGCTACACCTGGCGTCGGTCGATCTCACCGATGCCGCGTTGCGAGACGCCGCGTCGGATGACGACGTGATCACGGAGCCGGGAATGATCGACAAGAACCCCGAGATCGGGTTCTACCAGCGACGGCTGGCCGGTCTTCGCGATCGTCTCGAAAAGAGCGGCCACCCGCCGGAGTAGATGTTCAGGACTTCTGCAGGGTGATGGTCAAGGATCGTTCGTTGATGTCGACCGCCGTCGCCTGAGGCACGTCGCTGCGCCGGATCTCGGTCGCAAGCAGTTCCCCGCTGATCATCGCCCGGTGACGATCGAGTGCGGTAGCAATGTCCTCACTATCGCTATGCCATGTCATGTGCACCCGATCACTCACCTCGAGAGCGAGGCTGCGCCGAACGCCCTGCACCGCGGACACGATCTCGCGAGCGAGTCCTTCGATTGCGAGTTCGGGGGTCACAGTCACGTCGAGGGCGACCGAGACACTTCCCTCGGCAGCGACGACCAGGCCCTCGCGGGGTTCGCGACGGACCACGATGTCGTCGGCTGTGATCTCGGTACCGGCCACGGTGACGGACTCCCCATCGAGGATGGACGAGATCGTTTCGTGGGGCAGAGTGGCGATCTCGGCAGCTGCGGACTTGGTCGCGGCGCCGAGCCGGGGGCCGAGTGCCTTGAAATTGGCTTGTGCAGAGAGGAGGACGATGTGGTCTTCCACCGGGTCGATCCTGATCTCGGCGACGTTCAGTTCATCGGCAATCAGCGCTTCGTGGGAAGACACGGCTGCGGCGACGGCAGGGTCGCGCGTGATCACCGTCAGTGTTGCCAGCGGTTGCCGCACTTTGACCTCGTTGCGCTTGCGGAGACCGTGTCCCAGGGTCACGATCGTGCGGACCGTCTCCATGGCGGTTTCGAGTTCCGTATCGATGACGGCTGCATTTGCCGTCGGATAGTCGGTGTGATGCACACTCGAAGGCGCCGTCTCGTCGAGATCGCGCACCAGGCGCTGATAGAGCTCTTCGGCGATGAAGGGAAGCACCGGGGCTGCGACCTTCGCAAACGTGACCAATACCTCGTAGAGAGTTGCAAAGGCGGACAGTTTGTCGCTGTCATCGCCCGTGCCTCGCTGTGACCAGAAGCGACGCCGGGAACGCCGGATATACCAGTTGGTCAAGTCGTCGATGAAACCGAGGATCGGTGGGATCACGTTGTAGAGGCGGTAATCCTCCATCTCGGTGTTGACCCGGCGGATGAGGCTCTGCAGGACGGACAGAATCCATCGATCTATCTCTGCTCGCTCCGTCTGGGGCGCGGCCGCGTTGAGGTCTTGGAGCGTGATGCCGTCCGCCTGTGCATACGTCGTAAAGAACGAGTAGGCGTTCCAGAAGGGCAGCAGCACGGTTCGCACGACCTCGCGGACTCCACTCTCGGAGAACCGGAGTGGATCGGCGCGGACAACAGGGGAATTGATCAAGTAGGCCCGCAGCGCATCGGCACCGAAGTCGTCGAGCACATGGCTCGGGTCCGGGTAGTTCTTGAGACTCTTCGACATCTTGCGGCCGTCCTCGGCGAGGATCATGCCCGTCACTATGCAGTTCTGGAACGGGGCCTCATCGAACAGAGCAGCACCCAGTACGACGAGCGTGTAGAACCAACCCCTGGTCTGATCCAATCCCTCAGCAATGAAGTTGGCGGGATAGCGCCTCTCGAAGCGTTCTTTGTTCTCGAATGGGTAGTGGATCTGCGCATATGGCATCGAGCCCGATTCGAACCAGCAGTCCAGGACCTCTGGGATCCGGCGCATCGTTCCGGCGCCGGAGCTACAGGGGAAGGTGACATCATCGACGAAGTGTTTGTGCAGGTCCTCGACCAGCACGCCCGATAGCTCGCGCAACTCCTCACGCGAGCCAACACATATCTGCTCGGCGCACTCGTCGCACTCCCACACCGGGATACAACTGCCCCAGTATCGGTTGCGGCTGATTGCCCAGTCGCGGGCGCCTTCGAGCCAGTTGCCGAAACGCTTGTCGCCAACGGCCTCAGGGACCCAGTGGATGTCTTCGTTTATCTCGACCATGCGATCACGGAACGATTCGACATTGACGAACCAGGTCGGGATGGCTTTGTAGATGAGAGGAGTGCCGGTTCGCCAACAGAATGGGTAGGAGTGCCGGATCTGCTCGTGCCTGACGATGAGCTCCCGGTCCTTGAGGATGCGGATCAGGGTGCCGTCTGCATCCTTGACGTTCTTGCCGGCGACGTCGGGCACCGCATCTGTGAAGCGGGCCTCCGCGTCAACCGGATCCACCAGCACATCGAGCCCGGCGTCGTTCAGCGCGAAGAAGTCCGCCTCGCCGTACGCAGGCGCCATGTGGACCAGACCGGTTCCCTCCTCGACGGTCACGTCATCGCTGTTGATGACCCGGAAGGCACCGCGATCGCGTTCCTCACCGAAGTAATCGAACGGCGGTAGGTACTCGAGGCCGGCGAGCTCGCGGCCCGTGGCACGGTCGAGGATGTCGGCGTCGTCGCCAAAGAACCGGTCGATGAGATCAACTGCCAGCCAGTAGGTGCCGGCGAGGTCGCTTATGGACCCCGAAACGCGGGCGTACTCAATGTCGGCGCCGGTAGCGACTGCGAGGTTCCCGGGCAGTGTCCATGGTGTGGTTGTCCAGATCAGCAGATAGTCGCCGGCTTGCGCGGGTCCTTTGGGGGCAAGCACTTCGAGGCGAACAGTGATCGCCGGATCGTCGACGTCTCTGTAGTCGAGGTTGGCCTCGAAGTTCGATAGTGGTGTTGTTGCCCCGTAGGAGTACGGGAGAACCTTGAAGTCTTTGTAAACCAGTCCCTTGTCCCAGAGCGCCTTGAACACCCACCAGACGCTCTCCATGAAGTCGACGTCCATGGTCTTGTAGTCGTTCTCAAAGTCGATCCAGCGCCCGATCCTCTTGGTGATGACTTCCCACTCGTCGGTGGTCGCCTGGACCATCGTGCGGCATGCTTCGTTGAAGCTACCGACGCCGTACTCGAGAATCTGGCGAGGCCCGGAAACGCCGAGTTGCTTTTCGACCTCCATCTCGACCGGGAGGCCGTGGACGTCCCAGCCAAACCGGCGCTCGACGCGATGCCCTCGCATCGTCCAATAGCGTGGGACGATGTCCTTGACCACTCCTTGAAGTATGTGACCGTAATGAGGGCTTCCGGTCGCAAAGGGTGGGCCGTCGTAGAAGGTGTATTCCGCGTCGGCGGGGCGAAGCTCGACCGATTGCTGAAAGGCATCGGTGTCGTCCCAGTACTCCAGAATCCTCGCGTCGAGACCCGGCAGGTCGAGGTGAGGTTCGGCGCGGACGAAATCGCCGCCTGTGGTGTTCTCTGGTGTTGCGTTCACTTCCGGTCCTTGGTGAAGATCGGTATGTCCTTCACCGGGACGGGATTTCCCGCGGTACCACCCGGTTTGCCGGGACTGACCCGGCCACTCACTTGTCCCGTATCGGCGGGATTACCGGCGAGTTCTACCCCCGAGATCGATACCCGGGCTCTTCTCGCGGCTCAGAGGTGATTGCCCTGTGGCTGCAGGTACCGGGCTCACACCTGCCCCGGCTCGCTTTCCCTGCCCGGTGCCACGGGCGTCCTCGTCATCGCTGTGACGGGAGATAGTACACCGGTTGCCCGGCGGCGAGAAGCGATCCGGGCGGGATCAGGGAGGCGAGATGGGGAGCGAGAAGGCGAAGGTCGCTCCTCCGCTGTCGTTGTCGGCAACGAGCATCGACCCGCCGTGTTGCTCGACTACGACCCGGTGTGCCAGCGCAAGGCCCTGTCCGGTGCCTTCGCCGACCTCCTTCGTTGTGAAGAACGGCTCGAATATCCGGTCCCGGATTTCTGGGGGCACGCCCCGGCCGTTGTCCGCGACCTCGGTTACAACGGCGGCATCGGCTCGGTACGTCTTTATCGTGATTGCACCCATCTCGGATTGCCGCGCCAGTTCCTGAGCAGCGTTGACTATCAGATTGATGACAACCTGACCGATCTCGGTTCGCATGCATGCCACCGCGGGCAGGGACTCGCCATAATCGGTAGAGATCGTGGCGTGGTATTTCCATTCGGTCCGGCTCACGGCAATGCTGTCCGCGACGATGGAGTTCAGGTCCTCCATCGTCTTGGTTTCTCTGCCGGGATGAGAGAACTTCTTGAGGGCCGAGACAATCGTCGCAATACGTTCGACGCCATCGAGAAGCTCCTCGAATGCATCGGGACCTTCTTCGGCGAGGAACTCGTGATCGACAGTGGCGAGAGTGTTTCGAACAGTCGTGATCTGTTGGTTCGGTTGCTCCGATGCTTGGGAAACGTCGCTCAGAATCGCAACCACGGACCGGAGCGCACTCAGGGTTTCGGTGAACGCGTCCTTGAGAAATCGGGCATTGTCGCCAACATATTGGATCGGGGTGTTGATTTCGTGGGCAACACCGGCGGCGAGTTGACCGATGGCCTCGAGCTTTTGGGCCTGCTGCAACTGTGATTCGGCTACCTCGAGGCTGCGTTCAGCCTCGACTCGCCTTGTTATGTCGGTCATAGACACGATGACCGTGCTGAGATCGACGTCGCCGTTTCGGCCATTGGCGTCCCAATGCAGGATCAGTTGGCGAGTGTCGCCCGGGCTGCCGCCCGTCATCTCTGCTTCGACATGGAGCCTTCCATCCCAAACGGCCTCGAACTGTGCGATCAACGCCTGACGTACGCTGTCTGTGATCCACGACTTAGCGATTCCGGCGGTACCGTCGTCGCCTTTGATAACACCGCCCAGGTTTTCTCCTGCCTTGTTGACCGATCGGACTCTGATCAAGGTGGCGCCGTGATCGACTAGGGCAGGGCGTTCGTTGAGATACTCGCGGAGAGCCCGCACCCCTGAGTCCCGAAGCTCGTCGAGCCACGAGGCGACATCGGTGAAGTCCTCCTCCCAAAGAGCAACCGACGCAGCATCGAATACGCGGGTGAGTCGCTGCTCGTTCGCATGCAACTCGATGGCCTTTTCCACCTGCTCGGTGATATCCCGAACCGTACAGATGAGCATCGTGGCTCCATCGGTGTCGACTCGAGATAGCGCAACTGCTGCTGGAAACTCGCGTCCGTGTCGATCGACTGCCATGAGCTCGGGTGGGTCGATATGCCGTTCCGAATCCGCACCGGAGGCGAACGACGCAACGTGGTGCTCGTGTTGCCGCCTGAACCTGGTGGGCATCAGCAACGCAATGGACGTGCCGATGAGATCGTCGGAGCTCCAGCCGAAGAGTTCCGTCGTCTTCTGGTTGGAGTAGACGATCGTACCCGCGGTGTCTGTGGCTAGGAACGCCTCTGAGGAGAACCGGCCGAGTTGGCAGGCGCTCTCGACGAGTTCGGCCGGGAGAGCGGGGGGACGGTCAAGGATCGCTGCCTCGGGATGTGTGTGCTCCATGCCATGAGTGTCGGCGCTCGTCCGAGACGTGTAAGGCACGGCAGGACACTCATAAAGTCCGGCGATTCCGCGCCGACAAGTAGGAGGTAATACCAACGGCGACAGGTTTGCTATGACTCACGTTCTATTTGTTGACGACGATGAGCGGGTACTTCGTGGGATTCGCAGGACGATGCGATCGACCCACCCGGACTGGCAAATGTCATTTGCCGAGAACAGCGAGGCCGCGCTCGAACACCTAGAAACCCATGGTGCCGACGTGATCGTCAGCGACGCCCAGATGCCGGGTGTCGACGGTCTTGCGTTGCTGCAGCTCGTCAGGATGCGTCACCCCGAGACGGCGCGCATCATGCTGACCGGTCAGGTCAAGAAGGATCAGACCTATGAGGCAGTGGGCCTGGTTCACCAATTCCTGGCCAAGCCGTGCCCCCCTGAGGAACTCCAGTCGGCGATCAACCGGGCGCTCCATCTGCGGTCGCTGCTCGATGACCCGACTCTGCGCGGGGTTGTTGCCCGCATGAGGGCGCTTCCCAGCCAGCCGGATACCTACACGCGTCTGATGCGCGCCGTGCGCTCCGAAGACGTCGGCATGGAGGACATTGCGACGATCGTCGAGGAGAACCCGAGTGTGGCGGCTCGAGTGCTGCAGCTTGTGAACTCCGCATTCTTCGGTTTGCCCCGACCTACCGCCAGCATCAAGGAAGCCGTTGTCTTCATCGGCACCAAGACCCTCCGGACTCTGGTGCTCAGCGTGGAGGCCTTCAGAGATCTCGAGATGGGTGGTGCAGCCGCGGGCCTCAGCTCAGAGGCTCTACAAGAGCATGCCGTCACAACTGCGCGATTCGCTGCGGAGATGGTTCCCGCGGCCGACCGCGAGGTCGCGTATTCCGCCGGACTGCTGCACAGCATCGGAGTTCTCGTCCTGGCGTCCCAACTCCCAGAAGAGTGGGAGCGGATCGTCACCGAAGCCCGGACTCAGCAGAGAAGCCTGCTCGAAGTAGAAAAGCTGGTGCTTGGCGTCGATCACGGCCAGGTTGCCGCCGCGTTGCTTAGCCTCTGGGGCCTCCCTCACGAGGTTATCGAGGCGGTCGCCCAGCATCTCCATCCGGCGCCGGTGAGCGGTTTCGGTGGGCAGATGGTGGCCGTCACCCACGTCGCCTCTCGTCTGGCCGACGAGATGCGTCCGCCCTACCTCAACGGCGTTCCCGGAACCCCGATCGACCATGAATATCTCGCCGCCGATGGTTCAGCAGCCTCTCTAGACGACTGGCGCTACCTCGCCGAACAGATTGTCGACGGAGATGGATAGGTGAAACCCCGGATCATCTGTGTCGACGATGAACCGAGGGTCTTGAAAGGTCTCCGGCGACGCTTGGGTCGAGACTATGACGTCTCGGTCGCAGAGTCCGGTGCTGCGGCATTGTCGATGATGCGAGCTCAAGAGCCATTCGAAGTCATCATCTCCGACATGCGGATGCCGGCGATGAACGGCGCCCAGCTGCTCGCCAAGGTGTTCGATGAGTTTCCCGACACCGTTCGAATGCTGTTGACGGGGCAGTCGGATCTCGAGGATGCGATTTCCGCGGTCAACGACGGGAAGATCTACAGATTCCTCAGCAAGCCTTGCCCACCGGAAACGTTGACTCGTGCGATCGACGATGCAGTCGAGATGAATCGGCTCATCCGCTCTGAGCGAGAGCTGCTGGAAGGGACCCTGCAAGGCAGCGTTGCGCTCTTGGCCGAGATTCTGGCAATTCGCGATCCGGCTGCTGCCGATCGTGGCATGCGGCTCAAGAACCATGTTGCCGCACTGGCGAGACAGATGAACATCGAGCGGCCATGGGATATTGAGGTTGCGGCAACCCTTTCTGAGATCGGTTACTCGCTGGTGCCGGGCGACATCGTCGACCGCTGGCGAGCTGGTGATGACCTAACGGAGAAGGAGGTGTCGCTGCTGCGCAGGCAACCGCAGGTTGCTCGCGACCTCGTGGGTCGGATCCCCAGGCTCGAGACGGTCGCGGATATCGTCGGTCAGCTGGCTCCCGATGCTTTGCCTTCGATCAACCCCAGGGTGAAGCTTGCCGTTGATCTGATCACAGCTGTAGGCATATATGACGGTCATCTACAGAACGGGTTGAAAGAGGGAGCCGCCGTTCATCAGATGCGGTCCAGCGACATCGCCGTGGAGATTCTCGATGGGCTCGAGGGAGTTGCGGTCGCCGCCGGTGGCTACGTGATCAAGTCTCTCGGTGTTGCGGACCTCGTCTCCGGTCTTCGGCTCGCCGCCGACCTCTATGCCACCGACGGGCGACTTCTCCTCTCCGCAGGGACCGAGGTGACCCATGCGGCGCGGATGCGGATCGATCAATACGCCGATCATGTCGGAGTACGGGAGCCGATCAAGGTTCGAGTTCCCGTCTGAAGGCATGCGGCCATAGGATGAGCGCATGTCGGCAGATCGAGTAGTCATCACCCATCCCGACGGGGCAGCGCTGGCCGTGTGGGTCGTCCCGGGTGCACGTCGCACCGAGATCGTCGGGTTCTACGGGGATGCCCTCCGCGTGCGTGTTGCTGCGGCCCCTGAACGGGGCCGGGCGAACAAGGCTGTTATCGCTCTGCTCGCTGCTCAGCTCGGCTGCCGGTTCCGGTTGGTGAGCGGTGCGTCATCACGACGGAAACGATTCGTGGCGCTTGGGATCACGACCGATGATCTCGTCTCGCGAATCGAACAAATCGTAAATTGACGAAGTGTGGCCGCATCCTGGTATCGTCCCGGGTCGCAAAGGAGGTCTTCGTGAGCCGAGATCTAGCCAAATCCACCTTGGAGCGGCTTCGCCGCAAGCTCGATGCCGAGGAGGAACGCCTGGTCGAGATTGTCGAGGAGTACGACAAGGTGTTCACTGAGGTGAACATGGGCTCGACGAGCGCAGAGCACAGCGCAGACCCCAACAGCGCCGACGGCGGTTCGCTTGCGCTCGAATTGGAGATGGACCTCTCTGTTCTCGAGAACGCCAAAGAACTCCTTGCCAAGGTGCGCGCGGCTCAAAAGCGCATGGAAAAGGGCACATATGGTGTGTGCACCGTCAGCGGCAAGAGCATCCCGGTGGAGCGTCTCGAAGCGCTTCCTTACGCCACAACTCTGGTGGAGCACGCCGACCAGGCCTAGCCTGCCGGTCGGTTATGTCATTCCTCACCAAGGACCTCGATAGACAGGCGTCGTATCGTCTCGCGCTGATGAGCAGCGTGGTTCTTCTCGTCATCGACCAGATCTCGAAGAATTGGGCAAGAGACACATTCTCGGGGGGTCCGCCGACCGAGATCCTCGGTTCCTGGCTCCGCTTCACGTACACGAAGAATCCGGGAGCGGCCTTCTCCAGCTTCACCGGCTCGGGGCAAGTCATCGGCTTTGTTGCCATCGGCGTGACCCTCTTTCTCCTCTACCTGATCGGCAAGTCCTCGAGACCGGTCGAAGTCTTCTCACTCGGATTGATTCTGGGGGGTGCCCTGGGCAATCTCACCGACCGGGTCTTTCGCGGCGCGGGGTTCCTGGATGGGGCGGTTGTCGATTGGATTGACTGGTGGTTCATCCCCACTTTCAATATTGCCGACGCATCGCTCAACGTTGGGGTTGCGATCTTGCTCCTGGCAACACTGATCGGAGCGGCCCGTCATGACTGAGCGTGCGTCTGTCGTCGTCACCGAGGAGTTTGATGGGGTGCGCCTCGATCGGACCCTGGCTGCGCTCGCCGGTCTGAGCAGGGCGCAAACACGACGTTTGATCGAGGATGCAGAGGTCAGTGTTGGTGGAGTGACCGCGACGAAGGCTGTGACCCCTCGCCGCGGCGATACGATCGAGTATGTCGTCCCTGAGGCCGCCGCCGAGCTGGTGCCGACACCGGTTGACTTCGATGTGGCGCTCGAACTGGAAGATGTGTTGGTCATCCACAAGCCCGCGGGGCTTGTGGTGCATCCCGGAGCAGGAAACCAACTCGGTACGCTCGCCCACGGTCTCGCCTACCGGTATCCGGAACTGGTCGAGCTCGGCCAGGACCATCGATGGGGTTTGGTCCACCGCCTCGATCGCGACACGTCGGGACTGCTCCTTGTGGCTCGCACTGCAGCGATGCATGAGTATCTGCAGGCCGAGCTGAAGGAAAGGAAGATCGGCAGGACATACCTTGCGCTGGTCGCCGGGCGGCTGGCGTCGGCAACAGGAACTATCGAAGCGCCGATCGGGCGTGATCCGCTTCGCGCCACCAGGATGGCAATTGTGCGCGACGGCCGACCGGCGCGGACGCATTACCGGCGCCTCGATGAATGGGAAGAGTGCACTCTGGTCGAGATCGAACTGGAGACGGGCAGGACCCACCAGATCCGGGTCCACTTCGCCTCGATCGGTCACGGTCTTGTTGGTGACGGTTCCTATGGGGAGACCGGCCTTGCGACCGGGAACCCGGGACGGGTCTGGTTACACGCGTCGCGTCTCAGATTCGCTCTTCCCGACGGCACCAAGTACGAAGCCGGCGCCGATCTCCCCGATGACCTGAAGGCATCTCTTGCCGAACTGGGTGAAGTGGCGGGGACGACCTAGGGAGGCTACGTCAGCGGTCTGAGATCGCCCGGCGGTAGAGTTGTTGTCTCGTCACTGAGGGGTTAGCCATGCCGGGTCACTACGAGCGGTTGTCGCATCTCGACAATTCGTTTCTCGCTTTGGAGTCTCGTTCGACCCATATGCACGTAGCGGGAATAGTCCTATTTGAGGCGGGCCCGCTGCGTTCAGCCACCGGCGGAATCGACACCGATCGAATTCGGCGGCTGGTCGAATCGAAGCTGCATGTGATCCCGCGCTATCGGCAACGATTGGCTCTCGTGCCGGTTGAGAAGCACCCGGTCTGGGTCGACGACGAGCACTTCAATATCGAGTATCACGTGCGCCACTACAGCCTGCCGCGGCCGGGCTCGTTCGAGCAGCTACGTGCCCTGGTCGGCTTGATCATGTCGCAGCAGCTCGATAGGTCAAAGCCGCTGTGGGAGTTCAATATCGTCGAGGGGCTCGAATCGGATCAGTTTGCGATCATCTCGAAGATTCATCACTGCATGATCGATGGCATTGCCGGTGTCGATCTGATGGCCGTCCTGTTGAACCTTGCTCCATCTGAGCAGATCGCCGACCCAATTCCATTCGTGGCACGGCCGGAGCCGTCTGGTACCGAACTCCTGGTCCGGGAGACGGCGCGTCGTACGGGCAAGGCATTGGGGGCGATGAGGTCGATCCGGCAACTGACCGACGATGCGAGTGAAATGGTCAGGGAAGGCGCCTACCGGGCTCGTGCGGCCGGCTACTCGCTCGCCTCGGGTTGGCTGACGACCGCTTCCGATACGCCTATCAACGGCAAGGTTGGCCCGAACCGGCTGTTCGGAGCGTTGGAGACGCCGCTGACACAAGTGAAGGAAATCAAGAACGCCGCCGGGGGTTCTGTCAACGACGTCGTGCTGGCCACTGTTGCCGGGGGAGTCCGCCGGTTCTTGCTCGAGAACCGTGACTTCGACGTGGGCGGTATCGACTTCCGGGCGATGGCCCCGGTTTCGGTGCGTAGCCACGATCAACGCGGGACGCTGGGGAACCAGGTTGCGATGTGGCTTGTGTCGCTGCCACTCACCGAACCCGATCCACTGCGACGCCTCGTGGCGGTGAAACAGGCCACCTCCCGGCTCAAGGAAACCAATCAGGCGCTCGGCGCAGCAACTCTGGTTCGCCTATCCGCAGGGGCGCCGGCGACTCTGGTCTCGATGGCCAGTCGACTGGCGACCGGGGTCAGGCCCTTCAACATGACGGTTACGAATGTCCCCGGCCCGCAGTTTCCCCTCTACCTGCTTGGATCAAAGATGGTGGCGTCGTACCCGCTTGTTCCTCTCTGGCAGGCCCACGGGGTGGGGGTGGCCCTCTTCTCATATGCAGGTTCGGTCTATTGGGGGTTCAACGCCGACTACGACATCGTGCCCGACGTCGATGCATTCGCCGGCGCGGTCAGCGATGCCTTTGCCGAACTGCACGACGCGGCGCTCACGGCTGCTCCTGTGGAGCCAAAACGCCCCAAGGCCCGCCCGCCGCTTGGCAAGAAACCGTCGGCCAAGAAGGAGCCGGCTGAGAAACCGGTCGCTAAGAAGGCGGTTGCCACGAAGGTGGCTGCGAAGAAGCCGGTCGCTAAGAAGGCGGTTGCCACGAAGGTGGCTGCGAAGAAGCCGGTAGCGAAGAAGTCGGCAGCAAAGAAGTCGGCTGGCAAGGCGGCTGCCAAGAAACCGGCAGCGAAGAAGGCGACGGGTAGAGATTGACGGAGTCGATTTCGAAGCTTTCCCGCAGGGAAAGGCGGCGCTATTCGAAGAAGGTAGCCGCGGTATCGAAGAGCTCCTCTGGAACGCCGCGAATTGTCGCACAGGCCTCTTCCATGGATACGGGGACAATGTCGATCCCGCGCACCGCAGTCATGACCCCGGTCATTCCGTCGACGGCGTAGTCCGCAGCAGCAACGCCGAGCCGGGTCGCCAGCACTCTGTCGAATGCCGACGGGGTTCCTCCGCGTTGGATGTGGCCCAGCACCGAGACCCTGGTCTCGAAGCCGGTCATCTCTTCTAGTGCATCGGCGACCCTGTAGCCGACCCCGCCGAGACGGTCGAACCCGAAGGCGTCCTTGCGAGCCTTCTGCTTTTTCGTGCCCGGAGGAGGTTCGACGCCTTCGCCGACCACGACGATCGAGTAGCGCTGGCCGCGGCGGTGGCGGCGGCGGACGATCTCGGCGATCTCCTCCAGTTCGTACGGCACCTCCGGGACGAGGATTGCGTCGGCGCCGCCGGCAATCCCTGCGTAGGTGGCAATCCACCCCTTGGTCCGCCCCATCACCTCGACAACGATGACGCGATTGTGCGACTCGGCGGTACTGACCAGCCGATCGATGGCTTCGGTAGCCACCTGAACCGCGGTGCTGAACCCGAAGGTTGTATCCGTGCCGTTGATGTCGTTGTCGATGGTCTTGGGCACGCCGATAACGGGCAGGCCCTCTGCGGACAGCTTCAGCGCCGAACGGAGCGTGCCATCCCCACCGATAACAACCAGACAGTCGATGCCGTTCTGCTCAATGGTCTTGGCGCAGCTCGCATACCCATCGCCGTGAACATACGGATCCATTCGCGACGATCCAAGAATCGTTCCACCGCGAACGAGGATGCCCCTAACGGAATCTCGGTCGAGGGGAACGATGTCACCCTCCATCAGGCCTTCCCAGCCGTTCTTGATGCCGACGACCTCGGCACCGTGCCGCTTGGTTGCCCGAACCGTGACGCCACGGATGACCGCATTGAGACCGGGGCAATCCCCACCCGCAGTCAATACTCCGATTACCGACATGTGAACCCTCTCGTGCTCAGAGGGGTCAATCTAGTAGCGGACGGATCCCACCTCCGATCGGCGAGTTCGCCAGAGTTCGGCTCCGCCGAACTCGAACGAACTGGGCTCTGCCCAGTTCGCACTATCCAACAAGGCTTTGTAGCGGTATTTTTGATATATCCACACATGGAGGCTTCATGAAAGAGCCGGTCTGGGATCTAGAGAACGTTGTTGTCGGCATCGATGGCTCGGATCAGTCCCGTCATGCAGCCACCGTCAGCGCCGATCTGGCGCGACGGAACGGAGCGACGCTGCATCTGGTGACCATCGTGCGTCCTCCTGAAGGATGGTGGGGCATTGTCGGCTCGCCGCCGACACCGTCGGCCCTGAGCAAGTCCCTTTCGGATGCCCAGCGAGAGATTCTCGACTCCGTTATTGCCGGATTGGATTTGAGCGAGATCGAGGTCGTGCAGGTCGAGGACGTGGGCGATCCGGCCCGCATGCTTCTCGAGTACGCAAAGAAGGTCGATGCTGATGTGATGGTCATCGGTCGGCGCGGTGCTGGATTGATCGAGCGACTCATGCTCGGCTCGGTTGCCAATCGAGTCGTCCACGATGCGGAATGCCCGGTTCTTCTGGTCCCGTAGGCAAAGGAAACGGCCGCCCGCGAGGTCGCGGACGGCCGTTCAATCTCTCTCTCGAGTCCCTAGTAGAGGAACATCGGCTTGCCGGTAACGTGACGTAGCTTCGGCCGGTAGTTGTCGGCGTCGTAGAGCTCGTCAACATCGACTCGCTTGACGCCCTCGCCGGTGACGCTGATCGGCACGCTCGTGTAGGTGCCGCCGCGCAGGGCGACCATCCGGCCGCTGGCGCCTTCCATCGCCAGATCTGCCGCCATGACGGCATAGTTCAGTGCCACCATGAGGTCGAGCGAATCGGGGCTGCCGGACCGCATGAGATATGCGACCTGCTGGAAGATGATGCCCTCGCCGGTGCGTTCCTTGAGCAGCTCGCCAGTGAGCGCACCGATACCACCCAGCTTGCGGTGCCCGTATGCGTCCTCGGTGCCGGACAGAACCATGTCGCCACCCAGGAGGCGGGCGCCTTCGGAGATGGTGACCATCGCATAGTTGGACGGGTTTTCTGCCTTGTCCTTGATGAGGAGCTCGGCCAGGTGATCGATGTCGAAAGGCACCTCGGAAATGATGCTGCGCTTGACGCCGGCGAGGTATGCGGTCACCAGCGCGGTCTCGCCGCTGTAGCGGCCAAACAGCTCGACGACTGCGATCCGCTCATGGGAGCCGGTTGCGGTGCGGAGGTTGTGGATGAACTGGACGCCGCGGCTGACGGCCGTGGAGAAGCCGATGCAGTAGTCGGTGCCGTGAACGTCGTTGTCCATGGTCTTCGGGATACCGATGACCGGGACACCCTCTTCGTGGAGTCGTAGCCCGTACGAGAGAGTGTCATCGCCGCCGATCGGGATGAGCACGTCGATGCCGAGCTTGTCGACGACCTTGAGAGCATGATCGGTGAAGTCGAACGGCCCGTCGCCCTCGGCACGATCGGCGAGAAACTCGGGAACGTCCGCGGAGGAGACCCGTCCCGGATTGGTGCGGGAAGTGTGTAGGAAGGTGCCGCCGGTGCGGTCTACCGTACGAACGGTGGTGGGCGTCAACTCGAGCATGTGCTCGTTCCAGCTTGCCGGATCCTCCGGATTGGCATAGAGGAGGCCGCCCCAGCCCCGACGAATGCCGACTACCGAATGCCCGGCCTCACTGACCCGATTGACCACTGCCTTGATACAGGGATTTAGACCCGGTACGTCGCCGCCACCAGTGAGAATTCCGATGCGCATAGTGCCTCCGATTGGTCGAGTAGGCGTGTAGGTACGGTGATAGTAGCGATAGCAGACGAAACGGCTAATTGTGTCCCTTTTCGCGCTGTCGCAAGAGGATGCGGGGCGTGCTTACATGGGTGTAGTTTGGAAAAGGGGTCTGTTTGTCCGCCGCCGGGTTTGCGCATCTGCACGTTCACACCGAGTTCTCGATGCTCGACGGTGCTGCGCGGGTCAAAGACCTCGTACAAGCCGTCGCAGCCGATAACCAGCCGGCGGTAGCGATAACCGATCATGGGGTTCTCTACGGCGTCGTTGACTTCACCAAGGCGGCATACGCCGCGGGGGTGAAGCCGATCATCGGCATCGAGGCATACGTCACGCCGGGCTCCCGCTTCGACCGGCCGCCCCGCCGCGACGACATCAGATACCACATGACTCTGCTGGCGATGAACGACACCGGTTATCGCAATCTGATGAAGCTGGCCTCGCGGGCATACCTGGAAGGGTTCTACTACAAACCGCGGATGGACGTTGAGCTGCTGTCGGAATACAGCGAAGGCATCGTCGCCCTGTCCGGGTGCCTCGGGGGGCACGTGCCGCAAATGCTGGCCCCCGACGCATCGAGCGAAGAGGGTAATCAGGGTCAGGTACGCAACTACGACGGTGCGGTGGCCGCCGCTGCCATGTATCAGGACATCTTCGGCCGGGACAACTTCTTTATCGAGATTCAGGATCACGGCATTCCTGCCCAGCAGAAAGTGCTTGGTGATCTCAGACAGATTGCCGTGGACATCAATGCACCACTGATTGCGGCAAACGACAGTCATTACACCTACGCCCACGAGGCGAACTCCCATGATGTACTGCTGTGCATCCAGACTGGAGCGAATCAAGCGGACGAGGACCGCTTCAAATTCCACGGCTCGGAGTTCTATATCAAGAGCGCGGCGGAGATGAACACGCTGTTTCCGGATGCCGAATATCCCGGTGCCTGCTCCAACACACTGCTGGTCGCGGAGCGAGTAGATCACGAGATTGAGTTCGGCCAGATCCTGCTTCCTCAGTTTCCGGTCCCCGCAGGCCATACCGAGAAGAGTTATCTCGCCGAGTTGGTTCTCGAAGGTGCCCGCCTGCGATATGGAGATCCTTTGCCGACTGAGGCGTCCGAGCGGATCGAATACGAGCTTCGTGTCATCGAGGACATGGGCTTCTCCGCTTACTTCTTGATCGTCTGGGATCTGATCCGCTATGCCAACGAACACAAGATCCGCACCGGCCCCGGGCGCGGTAGCGCTGCCGGGTCGATCGTGGCTTTCTGCCTGGGCATCACCAAGCTGGATCCTCTCGAGTACGGGCTGATCTTCGAGCGCTTCCTCAATCCGGGGCGCAAGGAAATGCCGGACATCGACATGGATTTCGACGAGCGGTACCGCGGCGACATGATCAAATACTGCTCCGATCGATACGGATCCGACCACGTCGCCCAGATCATCACTTTCTCGACGATCAAGGGCCGGCAGGCGATCAGGGACGCCGCGCGGGTGCTTGGCTTCCCCTATGGGCTCGGCGACAAGGCATCGAAGCTGATGCCTCCCGCCATTCTCGGCAAAGAGGCCACGCTGGCGCAGTGTCTCGAGCCGCCGGGGCCGGAGGCACCATCGACGATCAAGGACTTCTATCAGGGTGCCCACGGTCTGCGCGAGCTCTACGACCAGGAGCCAGACGTCAAACGAGTGGTAGATACCGCGCGCGGGCTGGAAGGTCTGCGTCGCCAGGACTCGATTCACGCCGCCGCCGTTGTTATCGCTCCGACTCCACTGACGGAGATCGTCCCTCTCCAGCAGAAGGGCGAAGGGTCGGAGATCGTCACCCAGTACGAGATGCACGGGGTGGAGGAACTGGGCCTGCTCAAGATGGACTTTCTTGGCCTTCGCAACCTCGCCACGATCGAACGGTCGCTCGAGCTGATCGAAACGAACACCGGAACGCGGCCCGACATCGATGCAATCCCGCTTGATGACCCCAAGGTCTACGAGATGCTTCGCGCCGGCGACTCGATGGGTGTGTTCCAGTTCGAGGGCGGTCCGATGCGTGCGCTGATGCGCAACCTGCAGCCGGATAAGTTCGAACACCTCACTGCTCTCAACGCCCTGTACCGTCCCGGTCCGCTTGGTGCCGGGATGCATACTGAGTACGCCGATCGCAAGAACGGGCGATCGGAGGTGACCTACCCCCACCCCGACCTCGAGGAAATCCTGGCCGACACCTACGGGATCATGGTTTTCCAGGAGCAGGTCATGCAGACGGCCCAGAAGGTCGCCGGTTTCACAATGGCAGAGGCCGATCGGCTGCGTAAGGCCATGGGCAAGAAGATCGCTTCCGTCATGGCTGCCGAGGAGGAAGCGTTCATTCAGGGGAGCGTGGCCAAGGGGACCACGGCTGAGCACGCCAAAGAGCTCTTCGGTTTCATCGAGCACTTTGCCGGGTACGGCTTCAACAAGTCGCACTCGGCGGCGTATGCGCTGGTCGCTTATCAGACTGCCTGGCTCAAAGCCCACTACCCGGCGGAGTACATGGCGGCACTGCTCACGGCGGTCAAGCGCGACAAGGACCGGACCGCTTTGTATCTCCACGAGTGCCGCCAGATGGGACTGAAGGTTCTCGTCCCCGACGTAAACCGATCCGATGTCGACTTCTCCGCCGTCGGTGGTGACATCACGTTCGGCATGTCTGCGGTACGCAACGTCGGTGAAGCGGTGGTACGTCTCATCATCGAGGAACGCAACCGCGACGGAGAGTTCACCTCGTTCGGTGACTTCATCAACCGCGTAGATCTGTCTGTGCTCAATAAGCGGACGATCGACTCGCTGATCAAGTCCGGTGGCTTCGACTCGCTCGGGCACAGCCGGCGGGGTCTCTACGAGTCATATCTCGACATTCTCGATGCCACGATCTCGAGGCGACGTGCCGAGGAGATGGGCCAGTACAGTCTGTTTGGAGGTGGTGACGATCAGATAGAAGAGGTCGAGATCGCCATGCCCGAGCATGAGTGGGACAAGAAGATCCAGCTGGCGTTCGAGAAGGAGATGCTCGGCCTCTACGTATCGGATCATCCCCTCTTCGGGATCGAGAAGGCACTTCAGGCGATGTGCACCTGCACCATGCCGGGTCTGTGGGAGCGGGCCGACAAGGACAAGGTCACCATCGGTGGTGTGGTCGGCTCTATCACCCGCAGGTATACGAAAGGCGGAGATCCCATGCTTTTCTTCGTCCTCGAGGATCTGCAGGGCAGCACCGAGGTTGTTGCTTTCCCCAAGGTGGTCGCCGAGTTCGGGCCATTGGTGCGAGAGGATGCGATCCTGGTAGTTACCGGGCGGGTCGATCACCGCGGTGACGATGTCAAGTTCATCGCACAGCAGCTCCGAGAACCTGAACTCACCGAGGAAGCGATGGTGCGGCTGAGAGTCCCGGCCTCACGTCTCTCTCGCAACATGGTGGATCGTCTGCGCGGTGCGCTGCAGAATCACCCCGGTGGTGCACCGGTATATCTGCACATGACTTCCGACAACGGCGAAAAAGTGATCCGGCTGGGCGAGGAACACCGTGTCGAGCCGAGATCGGCTCTCTTCGCCGAACTCCGCGAGCTGCTCGGCCCATCGGCCGTCATGTAGCGCGACCGGGCCTACAAGATATGTTCGACGAGCTCCGGGGAGTGATCGAGGAGGTCGGCGAGGGCATCTACCGAGGTCGGAGCGGTGTCGGCCCACGGGACCTCGAGCAAGTGCAGGCCATAGCGGGCGACGAATTCGGCCTTGATGTCATGCTGCAGGTGGACCTCGCTCGCCCAGCGGCTGAGGTTTTCTCGGGCAGCCACTCTGGTGTCGGGGGTGATCGCGACGCCGCGGAGGTTCTTGGACATCGTCCAGGTCTCCGGCAATTGTTTGTTGAAGACGACCGTCGATGGTTGGCCGGGACCCTCGTTCAATTCCTCGAAGAAGCGTCGAGCCTCGCGGAGGGGTGTCGGGTGTGCGGTGGTCACAACGACAGAGGTCGCCGCGGCGAGATGCATTTCGATGGCCCGGGCCCGGCGGGAAATGCCGTCGTGGAGTGAACGGAGATCCATGAGGAACTCGGCGATCTCCTCGAGAAGGGGTCCGCCGAGCACGGTGTCGGCGAGCTTCAGGGCGGGTCTGGCTGTGACCTTGTAGAGCGTGCGGCGGCCCGGGATGCTTGCCCCCGTGAGCCAGCGGAGGAGCCGGCCACCGATGACCTCGCGCATCCGTCCTGGAGCCGTATAGAAATCAAGACCACCACCGGCGGGCGGGGTGTCGACGACCAGGAGGTCCCACCGGTGCGACTCGATGTGCTCCGCCATCTGCTCACCAGCTGCGTATGCCTGCGCCGCGGGGAATCGGTCGGCGAGTGCTCGGAAGAACGGATCGGCGAGAAGTCGTTTTGCCACCTCGGGGTCGGCGTGGCGATGCACCATTGCTTCCCACGATGCGGTCACGTCGAGCATGGCCGCGGCCAGACCCGGCTGGCCTGAGACGGGTTCAGGGTGATTGTCCAGCGAGTCAATGCCGAGGGCATCGGCGAGACGTCGCGCCGGGTCGACAGTCATGACGCAGGTTCGCAGGCCGCGCCGCGCCGCCGTCACCCCGAGCGCGGCCGACAGCGTTGTCTTGCCGACACCTCCCGCTCCGGTGATAACGATAACTCGGGTACTCACAGCTGACCGTCCCATAGATCGGCGAGCTGGGCCGCTACTTCTCCGGGGGTGTGGATGCCAAAGAGGTAGGGGAGCCGTGCCCCTTCAGGAAGTTCTGCGAGCCAGAGCTCCTGTTGCTCGTGAACGGAGTGATGGTGTTCGGCGGCCGACCGGTGCGGGCCTTCAGGAAGGCTGGCGATCTGGTCGGGGGTGAGGTCGAGTTCCGGGAGGATCCGGTTGGCGACTACGCCGGCAAGATCGATCACCGGCTCGTTGTCGAGCCGGTCCAGGGCTGCTTGGGTCTCGAGCACCGGGAGCTCGTCGGGTGTTACCACGAGCACGAGCGAGGTCGATTCCGGATCGGCGAGCGCATCGCTCATGCGTTCCGCCTGGGCCCGGATCGGGCCGGCCGGTACGAGGTCGGCGATCGTGCTGGGGGCCCGCAGATAGGAGAAGAGCTGCCCCAGCGGGGGAGCGTCGACGAGGACCAGGTCGTAGCGCCCCTGCCACATCTCGAATACCGGCTTTCCGATGGTCACGATCTCCCGAATGCCGGGGGCCGTCTCCGCCAGAACGCTCAGCGCCCGGCTGAGTACCTTGGTGGGGGCCGCTCTCGGCACGTGGAGCTGGAGGCGGAGGTACTCGTCGAGTGCGTCGCTGCGGTTGACGGCGAGTCCGTCGATCCCCGATCTGACCCGGCGGGGCGCGTAGTCGAGCTGCTCTGTGGCCAGATGTGAGGCGGCGCCGATGCCTTCGATCATTCCCACGACCAGGACCCGGAGGCCCCGGCGCGCAGCCAGGAGGGCGAGAGATGCCGTAACGGCCGACTTGCCAACGCCGCCCTTGCCGGACACGAAAGTCATCTTGCGGTCGAGCATCGCCTTCAGCGTAGCGGCGCACTCGCACCGGGTCGCCCGGCTAGCCTGCGCAGGAGATCGCCAGGAGGATGACTGTGGCCCAACTCGACGTGGAAGAATTCCTAGCCAGATTCCGTGCCCGCGCCCAAGCGGTGAAGGAGCGTGGCATTCCCCCGCTGGAAGGTGAAGCTCGCCAGCAGTTCATCCAGCAGGCGGAGAAGGACTTTCTCGACTATTCGCTCGTTGGAAGCTCCTCGTGGGCGATCGAAGACGGGAACCTTGTTCTCAGAATCCAGATAGCGGGCTAGCTCGGGCCCGGCTCTTCGAGTCCCAGGGCCGCTCGTTTCGCCGCTGCGCGGCGCTCGCTCTCGAGGCGGGCCAAGTCGTAGTCCTCGTGATCGACATAGCTCATGGCGGCAGCCAACTGCTTGTGGCCGGCCTGATCGGCGATCAGCCGGTGCATCTCCTGACAGACCCGGCGATACCCCGGGTGCCCTCCCGAGCCGGTGCGGAGCTCCAGCAGGTGGAATGCTTCGCGCACATTGAGCTGAAAGAAAAACCGGATGCGGTAGGCAAACGGAACGACATACTGCGCCACGTCCGGACCAAGGTCGGCTGCGACGTCTCCGTAGAGATCGGCGGTGCGTGCCATCGCCTCGTCCCAAACGTCAACCGCGCCGACGTCTGCAATGGACTCGGGAGTCACGTAGCCATGAGTGGGCTCCAGCCGTTGCCATTCGATTGACAGCATGCGATGTCGCTGTAGATCACGGAAGATGCCGTAGTCGCAGAGTATGTCGAAGCGGTAGTCGCTGCGCTCCATTGCCCGGCCCGGCTTGTGACGCCGGTTGCGGCGGTCACCGACATAGCTGCTGATCAGTTCGGTGCGCTCCGCTGTAGGCATTGTGGCGATGAGGTCGAGCAGTTGATCGTCCGGAAGGTTCGTGTATGCGTACAGGGCGGCCGCGGCAATCTTCAGCTCAGCGTCCTCGTCCCACTCGACGAGGACGACCTCGGGACGGCTCTCCGGCTCGACGGCAATGTCCGCGGCCCGAGCATTCATCCTCTCCGCGATCTCGGCGAGGTAGTCGCTCCAGTCGCCGCCCCGATCCGGGATGTCGACCCGGCGCATGAACGACGGAATCATCTTGCGTAGCTCTGCCAGCATCAGATCGGCGTATTCACGAACCTCGGCCAGGGGATGCGCACGCATTCTGATGAGGAATGTCTCATAGGCTTGGCCGGAGCCGAAGATGCCGACGTTTGAGGTCGTGGACGCCGGAAGGAGCCCGCGAATGTCGTCGCAGGCCTTTGCTCTGATTGTCGAGCGCCAGACGAAGTTCGAATCACCCTCTTGCCGCGGAAATAGTGTCTCGTAGTACGGGACGAGCTTCTGGACGAGGTCGGCGTACGTGTCGAACAGCCAGTCCATTGTCTCGACGTACTTGTCGCGATGGTGCGACGCGTTGATCTCCGGGGGGATCATGTAGCGGTAGCGGTCGCCCAGCTTCTTGTCGTAGAAGATGTACCGGGTGCTCTGTTCCAGATACGAGGCAAGCCGGCCCCACTCGAGGACCTTGGTCAGGACGTTGGAGGCTTGTTCACAGGCAAGGTGGGCCCCGCCGAGTTGAGCAACCGAGTCGTCTCCGAACTCCGAGAAGACGCGGTCGTAGAGGTCCTGCGCTCGTTGCAGTTTGACCAAAGGGTCATCTCCATCGAGATGGGTGGCGATGCGTTCCACCCCGACCTCGGGTTGGTTGTAGAACTCGTCGAGGAAAAGGCGTCGCACCGATTTCGGGGACCGGCTGTAGCGGGCAAACAGTGCGCCTTTGACAACCTCGGGGAGGTTGATGATGCCGAAGACCGGGCTATCGAGATTGGTGAAGAAGCGAGCAAGAACCTGCCGCTCCTCCTCGGTGAATTCCTCGTTGTAGAAGTCCATTGCTCCGCCGTTTCGTAGCCGCGCTGCACCCTAACCGGTCGGCTGTGGGAACGTTGGAAACGGGCACATGGAGTCGCTTTTACGCGATCCGGGGTATTCTCCGCGACATGATCGTGCTCAGGGCCATCATCATTGCTCTAATCGGCGCAGCCATCGCGGTTGCGCTGATTCCGCTGATGGTTCTTCTCGATCTGCGGCGCGGTGGATCCGGATGGGGCCTGTGCGCTGAGGGGCTCGGCGATTGCAGGAACAGCTATTTCGCCGGGTTCGAGCTCATCGGCTGGATCTTCGCCGCCCTCTTCATCATCCTCGGGATGATCGCAATGTGTGTCCGGATCCTGCGCCACCTCGAGCACCGATCCGGCAAGGACTCCTCGATGGTGATGCAGTGACGGGGACGACGCCGCCGGAGGACATCGAGCTACCGCTGCGCGACCGGTTGCCCGACTACCTGGCGACCTTTGGTCTGCTCTGGGTTGCGGTAATCGCCGTCGGTTTGGGCGTTGGTCTTTTCTCCGCGGCGTCCCTGGTCGAAGGCGTTGCCTATATCGCCTTGGCGACGGGTGTCGCCCTGCTTCTCGCCGGAGGAGCGAGCGGTGGTGGCTATACCAGCCTGGGGCTGGGAGCGGCAGGCGCCCTGTGGGGGTCCCGGCAACGTCACGATGATGACTACGACGATGCGGATGTGCGGCGGGGCAGACTCAAACGGGTGAATACGCAGGATCGGCTCCGGCGAGGTCTGCGGCCGGAGAGAAACCCGCGGGCGTTCTGGCAGGTGATTGCCGGGTTCGTCAACGTTGCGGCCGCGATGGCGCTGTTGATGTCATTCTCCGGTTGAGGGTCGACGAGCTTCGTTCAGATCTTCGATCGCCATGAAAAGGCCGAAAGCCTCCGCAACAATCGTGCCTTGGTCAACCATGCGGCCCGTGATCTGAAGTCGTCGTCCCCTGCGCTCGACCACCTCTCCCTCGAGGTCGAATGTGCTGGCGACTCCCGCGGGTTTGCCAAAGCGCAGGTCGAGCTTCCCGGTCATAACCATGACGCCTTCGGCCAGGATGGCGGTCCAGGCCATGATCTCGTCGAGTGCGGTGGCGACGATTCCGCCGTGAAGCACATCGGCGAATCCGTTGAAGTCGGATCGGGGTTGAAAGGTCGCCCGGACCATGTTGCCGGATTGCTCGAAATCGTCCAGACCGAGACCAATCGGGTTCGACGGCCCGCACCCGAAGCAGGTGTCGTATCCGCGGCGGATCGAGGCAATGCGATCGGGATCGATGCGACCCTCTCCGTTCGGCTGAATGGAGGTCACCCGGCGTCCTTGACGACGACGTTATTGCCTTCGATGGACATCAACTCGACAACAGAGTGGACCGCCCATCCGTGACGTTCCAGTCGCTCGCGCCCTCCCTGCCAATGCTTCTCGATGGCGAAACCGAATCCGAGCAACTCGCATCCGGCCTCGGTGGCGATCTCGCCGAGCGCCTCTGCGGTGCGGCCGCGGGCGAGGAAGTCGTCGATAATGATCAGGCGCAGCCCGGGAGGAAGTACCCGTCTCGCTACCTCGACCCGGTACTCGACACCTTTGGTCGGTGAGGTGACCTCCCTGGCGAACGAATAGCGATCCCCGGTTCCGAGATACTTCTTCGCATAGACCATCGGAATGCCCAGTTCATGCGAGCACGCCATCGCGGGAGGAATTCCCGATGCTTCTGCGGTGAGAATCAGATCCGGGTTCGTCTCGGCAAACCTCTCTGCCAGCGATCGACCAACCGAAGCGATTACCTCGGGTTCGACCCGGTGGTTGAGAAACTCATCGACAAGTACCAGATTGCCCTCGATGCGGGCACGTTCTTTGACAGCTGTTCGTAGATCCACGAACGAGATCGTAGCCGGAAGCGCTCCCCCTAGACTCACCGAGCTATGCCGATCAGCCTACCCCTCGATCAGCCGGTTCCGCAGCGGCGCCGTTCCGCTCGCGTCATCCTGCGGCGTCTGCTGAAGCTATATCCCGAAATGGCAACCGCCCTCGACTACCGCGACCCGTGGCAGCTGCTGGTCAGCACCGTGCTCTCGGCGCAGACCACAGATGAGAACGTCAATCGGGTCACGCCGGTGCTTTTCGAGAAATGGCCGACCCCTGAGGACCTGGCGGTCGCTAAGCCCGAAGAGGTTGAAGAGGTCATATTCTCCACCGGGTTCTACCGACAGAAGACGAAATCGATCCTCTCGCTTGCAGCCGATGTGGTCGAGAAATTCGGCGGGGAAGTGCCCCGCAACCTCGAAGACATGGTCACGCTCAAGGGCGTCGGCAGGAAGACCGCAAGCGTGGTGCTGGCGGAGGTCTGGGGCGACCCTGCCATTGCCGTCGATACACACGTCAAGAGAGTGTCGAACCGTCTTGGGCTAACCGCTCACACCGACCCGATCAAGATCGAGGCCGATCTGAAGGACCTGTTCCTGAAAGAGACCTGGGCGGGTGTCTCGATGCGGTTTATCCAGTTCGGTCGCGACACGTGTGACGCGCGCAAACCGCGATGCTGGGAATGCCCGCTGCGCGATCGTTGTCCCCACCAGCCGAAGACGGCTCGGCCCCGAGGCGATAAGTGACAGGACGAACGCTGGATCGTGAGATCTTTCGGCTTGCGATACCGGCGCTCGGGACTCTTGCAGCTGATCCCCTCGTGTCGCTCGTCGACACCGCTTTCGTCGGCCAGTTGGGCAAGACGCCGCTCGGCGCTCTCGGCGTTTCGGTTGCGGTGTTCTCCGTTGCGTTTTTTCTCTTCAACTTCCTTGCCTACGGCACAACGCCTCTCATCGCCGGGGCGGTCGCCCGAGATGATGCCGACGAGGCAGGTCGGCTGACGGTCGCGGCCCTTACGCTTGGCTTTGGCATCGGGCTGGGAATGTTGATTCTTCTCGAGATCCTGGCCGAACCGATTCTCCGGCTGATGGGAGCTGAGTCGGCTCTGCTCCACGATGCCGCTCTCTATCTGCGAATCCGGGTGATCGGCATGCCCGCCGTACTCCTGGCCACCGTGGCACACGGCGTCTTCCGCGGGTTTCAAGACACCAAGACCCCAATGTGGGTGACCGGTTCGATATCCGTGTTCAATCTGATTCTTGATCCCATTCTCATCTTTGGGCTGGATTGGGGTCTGGCTGGTGCTGCCTGGGCAACGACGGTTGCCCAGTGGCTCGGAGCACTCATTTTCGTGATGATGTTCTGGCGTCGTCGTGAGCAATTCTCCCTCCATACTCGATGGCCCGGGTTGGGCGCGCTCCGGCCGCTTCTCAGCGCGGGGCGGGCGCTGGTAATCCGCAGCGGGGCGTTGCTGGGAGCGTTCACCATGGCAACGGCCGTTGCCACCCGGCAAGGCGAAGAGATCGTGGCCGCGCACCAGGTTGCTGTGCAGCTTTGGATCTTCCTCGCCCTGGTCGTAGATGCGCTCGCTATCGCCGGACAGGCGCTCGTAGGCCTGCACTATGCCTCCAACCGCGCTCTGGCGCGGCGGTATGCGCGCCGTCTGCTCTGGTGGGGTCTGGCCGGTGGGGTCCTCTTGGCCGGAATCATGGCAGCCGGCTGGGGAGTGCTCCCCGGGATCTTCAGCAACGACTCCGATGTCGTCCGCGAAGTTGCGGGTGTCTACATATTCATCGTCGTTATGCAGCCGCTGAACGCCGTGGTCTTCGTCTGGGATGGGATCGCTATCGGGGCAACTCGGTTTGGCTTCCTGGCCGCGGCAACGGTGGCTTCCGCACTGGCCACCGGCGCAGTCCTTATTGCGGTCCAGCTATGGGACTGGGGTCTGCCTGGTGTGTGGTGGGCGCTGACGACGATGATGGTTGTTCGATTTGCGACCCTGGCGTGCTGGCACGTTTTTGGCCCCCTCGGGAGCGAACGAGATCCATCCCTCGCGTCTCCGGCAGCCGGGTAACCAGGAACATCGCGATGATGAGACCGCCGGCCAGGGCGGTGATCGTCCGGGGAAGCCCTACGTCGTCGACGACGACACCACCGATGACGAAGCCGGCGATGCTTCCCCCGATGGCGACGTTGGTGATCCAGCCGGCGGCCGTTGCCCGGACCCTGGTGGGGAAGAGTTCGGAGCGATGCGATGCCATTGCCGGCGTGAGCATGCCGAGACCCATTGTCGCCAGGAAGATGGCGGGAGCGAGGATCCAACCGCTGTCCTGGGTGTAGAAGGCAACTCCGCCGACAAGACCGGTGAGCATCGCCATGATCGTGGTTCGTTTCCGTCCGACCAGGTCGGCCATGCGGCCACCGATGATGACGCCGGCCGTGCCCAGCCCGCTGAAGACCATCAAGAGGAACCGAGCCGGCGCCGTTTCCCAAGCGAGATCGTCCACCAACCGCTCCATTACGAATGAGGTTGCGGGCGACGAGAACATCGCAATGAGGAAGGCGATCGCTGCCAACGGCCAGAAGTGGCGGCCGAGCCCCGCCCGGAGTGCGGCACGGAAGGTGACCTTGCGGTCGTACTCCACAAACGCTCTGCTCTCGCTGAGGAAGCGGATCAACAGGGGGGCACCGAGCAGGCCGACGCCGGTCAGCGCAAACAGGATTCTATAGGCATCGTCTGAGCCATCGGCGATGGGCAAGAGGGCGAGCCCGAGGCCGGAACCTGCCGCACCGGCGAGCGCGTACAGCCCGATACCCAGAGCCCGGATGCGCGGGGTCAGCTCCTCGGCAAGGATCACGATGGCCAGACCGGCGACGGCAATGACCGCAATCCGGGTGAGGCTTTGGGAGAACGTAAAGGTAAGCGGATCAGGGGAGATCGCGGTCAGGAGATTGCCAACAGGCATCAGAGTGAACGCAACGAGGAATGGGGTGCGGCGTCCCTTGCGGTCGGCGTAAACCATAAAGAGAAGGCCGAGGAATGAGGCGGTGCGTGTGGCGGCAAAGACCCAGTTCATGCCGCCCTCAGTGAGGTCGAGTGCCTTGCGCGCAAAAGGCAGCGTGTGGCTCAGCTGGCTTCCCCCGTAGCCGGCGATGAGAGCCACGAACAGCATGAGAGTCAGCACTCTCCGATCTCGAATGGTGAAGTCGGAGATCACCGGCATCGAGTTTTCCGCCCATCTACGTTACGCATCAGCGGCCCGAGGTTACCCTGCCGGGAGGCAGAGAGCCCGCATCGTCGCGTTCTGGGAACAAACCCGGCCCTCGACGGGTTGAGGGCGATCGAACCCCAAGAGGAGAGAGAGTTGACCGACCTGGCCCTGATTGCAGCCGTTGATACGTCGCTGATTGCGGCCGTCTTGGCGGGCGCTGCTTCGTTCCTCTCTCCCTGTGTGCTGCCGCTGCTACCCGGTTACCTGAGCCTGATGTCAGGTTATTCAACGCGGGAGATCGCCGAAGGAAACGCCTCGATGTGGAAGGTGGCGAGATCGACGCTGCTGTTCGTGCTGGGCTTCACCCTCGTTTTCGTGGTCCTCTTCGGTGGCGCAGCCTCTTCGTTCGGCAGGCTCCTGTCGGAGAACGTTTTCACCGTGGTTGCCGGATGGGTGATCATCCTGATGGGTCTGTTCATTGCGGTGACGGCCGTATGGCAACCAGAGTTTCTGCTTCCGGTCATGAAGGACCGGCGCAAAGAGGTGCGGCCGAGCCGGCTCGGTGTTTTTGCCCCGCCGGTAATGGGTATGGCGTTTGCGTTTGGCTGGACGCCCTGCATCGGCCCGTTCCTCGGTGCGGCGATCACCCTTGGGCTCAACGCAGAGACGACAGGGCAAACCGGCGAGGCAATGCTCGTGCTGGGCTTCTATTCGCTCGGTCTCGGTGTCCCTTTCCTGATTTCCTCGCTGCTGTTGGCCAAGACCTTCTCGCTGGTGAATGGCATCAAGAGGTTCTTGACGCCGATCAGCGTGGCCTCCGGTCTGATGCTCGCCGGTTTTGGTGTCCTCATGGTCACCGGCCAGATCAATGAGCTGTCGTCGTTCTTTGATGGCGTCTTGCGCTGGATAGGCCTGGACAGCCTCACGACGGTGTGACTCTCGTCGGCCCTGATCCGAGCAGTGGTGTGAGAACGATGGCATGGGTCTAATCTCGCCCAAATGACACCCGACCTCTCCCGCAGCCAATTCATCGAGCTTGCAGCTCGGTACGAAGTAGTGCCGCTTTCCATCGAGATTCTCGGCGATCGGGAAACCGCCGTTTCCGTGTTCGAGAAGCTGATCGGTGATGAGCCGGGGTTCCTTCTCGAGTCGGTGGAAGGTGGCGAGCGTTGGGCACGGTGGTCGTTTGTGGGCGGCAGGCCGGAGTTCACCCTCGAAGCCAGGAACGGCATTGCCGCGATTTCCGGTTCGAATCGTCCTGTCCCCGACGGCGATCCTCTCGAAGTGTTCGAGCAGATCGTTGGCTCGCTTTCGGTTCCCTCTGCGGCCGAGTTGGGGTACCCGGACGATCATCCGCCGCTGCACTCCGGCGCGGTCGGGTTTCTTGCATACGACGCGGTACGCCATATCGAGCACCTTCCCAATCGCCCCGACGACGACCGGGGACTGCCCGAAATGGTCTGGCAGTTCTTCGGGCTGCTCGCAGCGGTTGATCGATTCCGCGAGACGGTGCATTTGATCAGGAATGTCTTTAGCGGTGGCGACCCCGGCGAGGCATATGACAGGGCCGTCGCCGACCTCGAGAAAGCTGCGGCGCGTTTGACCTCGCCGTCGCACTACGACCCGCGACCCCGGCCCACATTCCAGACTCGACCGGACGCCACGGCGAACATGACGCGAGCGGAATTCGAGCACGCAGTCCTCCAAGCCAAAGAGCACATCAGGAAGGGCGACGCCTTTCAAATCGTGCCTTCCATCCGACTCGAGGTGGACCTCGATGTCGATCCGTTCCTGGTCTATCGCTCCCTTCGCTTGGTCAACCCATCGCCGTTCATGTTCTTCGTCCGGCATCCCGATGTCGCAATCGTCGGATCCTCACCCGAGCTGATGATCCGGGCCCGCAACGGTGTTGCTACGAGCAGGCCGATTGCCGGAACCCGGCCCCGGGGCAAGACCGTTGCTGATGATGAAGCTCTAGAGCACGAACTGCTCGCCGACCCGAAAGAGCGCGCCGAGCACGTCATGTTGATCGACCTGGCTCGCAACGACCTCGGTCGGGTTTGCGAATTCGGTTCGGTGCGCGTGGACGACCTGATGGTGATCGAGCGCTACTCGCACGTGATGCATATCGTGTCCGGCGTGTCGGGGAAGCTGCGCCCCGAGGTTGGCCCCGTTGACGTGTTGCGGGCCACCTTCCCGCATGGGACGGTCTCCGGGGCCCCGAAGGTGCGGGCGATGGAGATCATCGACGACCTGGAGCCCACGGCGCGTGGGCCCTATGCCGGGGCTGTTGGCTACGTTGATTTCTCCGGCAACCTCGATACCGCAATTGCGTTGCGGACGATGGTGGCAGCCAACGGCAAGGCTTGGGTGCAGGCTGGAGCAGGCATCGTCGCCGACAGCGATCCGGCCGCGGAGTACGAGGAGTGCATGAACAAGGCGGCGGCAGCGTTGGCCGCGGTGGAGGCTGCACACAGTGTCTGAAATCCGCGACGCATCGAACCTGATCCGGACCGATGCTGTGGCGGTGACCGGCTGCAGCGAAATCGTCTGGGTATCCGGCCCGGACACAATTACCTTCCTCGATGGGCTCCTCAGCCAGGGCATCGCCGCGCTCCCTGAAGGGGCGACGGGTCGGTCATTGCTGCTCGCCCCCAATGGGAAGCTGCGTGCGACTCTGTTCGTCCTCAGAGGTGAGGACCGGGTTGGTCTGGTTTGCGATGCGGGGTTGGCCGAGATCGTTGCCGGCGATCTGCGCCGGTTCAAGATACGCGTCGATGCTGAGATCGTGATCGATGACCGACCGGTCAACGAAGTGTGGGGTCTCCGCGCTGCTGAGTCGGTTCCCGGTCTGGCGGAACCGGGACGTTGGACCGAGGATGATCTCGGGCCCAAGTTCCGCATGCCGTTTCGCCACGTCGAAACCGATCGGATCGTCATGGTGGGGAGTGTCCCGGCCGCCACCATGGTCCCGGCGATGTCTGTCGCGGCATTTCGCATCGAGTCCGGTGAGCCGATCATGGGGATCGATTTGACGGAGAAGACGATCCCGCAGGAGGGTGTCGACGTTGCTGCATCGGTTGACTTCACCAAGGGGTGCTACCTCGGCCAGGAACTCGTCGCCAGGATTGAGTCACGCGGTCATGTCAACCGTAGGCTGATGGGCCTGGTGATCGATGACGATCTAGCGCCTCCATCTGGGATGGAACTGTTGCTGGATGGAGCCGGGGTGGGTGTTGTGACATCGGCCGCCTGGTCGGAGGCTATGTCCCGCGTTGTGGCCATCGGGATGGTCAGAGTCGAGGTCGAGCCGGGCACCGAGGTGCGGGTGGGCGCCGCTGCAGCACGAGTCGTCGCGCTGCCCATGATTTCGTGAATCTCTTACAGTTTCCAAACATGTAGCGCCGATACTGCACGGATCTGGAGGTTACGTGTGGCCGCGAGCGGGAACATCCTGTTGATCGAGGACGAAGAAGAGATAGCCGATCTGCTCCGGCTGTCTTTCGAGCGCGAAGGTTTCCGTCTGATCCATGCCGCGACGGGAGAGGTAGGTCTGGAGCGCGTGAAACAGGGCGACATTCGCGCCGCTCTACTCGACATCGGGCTGCCTGGAATCGACGGCATCGAGGTCTGTCGTCGGATGCGAGCCACGTCGGATCTCCCCATCATCATGCTGACCGCGCGTGACTCTGAGGTTGACAAGGTCGTCGGTCTCGAGATCGGGGCCGACGACTATGTGACCAAGCCGTTCTCGCCACGGGAGCTCGTTGCCAGGATCAAGGCTGTGCTGCGCCGCAGCGAAGAGCGGCCGGTGGCGGTGCAGACCGTCAGCGTCGGGCCCTTCACGATAGACAGCGGTCGAAGACAGGTAGAGACGAGCTCCGGCACAATCGTCAGGCCGACTGCGCGTGAGTTTGACCTGCTCTGGTACCTGGCCTCGCACCTCGGGCTGGTCTTGTCCCGACAACAATTGCTCGAGGCGGTCTGGGGTTACGACTACTTCGGCGAGACGCGGACAGTCGATGTTCATGTCCGGCAGCTGCGTAAGAAGCTTCCGGACATCCCGATTGAGACCGTGTGGGGCGTCGGGTACCGGATGGGGGAGTAGGGATGCGCAGGCAGGTGCTGTGGAGTGCGCTCGCCGTCGCTGCCGTCACCCTGGTCGCGGGCCTGGTGGCGGGGGCGGCCATCAGCCGGAATCTGGTGCGGGAGAGCGAAGCGGAGTTGCTCCGGCAAGCGGAGGCGACCGCGACGCTGCTGGGCACGTCGATGCGCGACAGCTTCCCGGCTACGGACGGCGACGATGGGTTGACCATTCTCAGAACCCTCGAGATCGCCAGGGCCATCGGCGGTCACGACTTTGTCGAAGCCCGGTTGGTGGGCGCCGATCCAGCCCGACTGTTGGATTGGGGCGTTCCGGATACTCCGCTGCTCGACAGCCTCGGAGCAGATCCGCCGCTGGACGAGATCATCGAAACCGAGGTCGATGGTGAGGCGGTGCTTGCCTACGTTCGTGGCGTGGCGGCAACTCCCCGCCGCGAGGCCCGTGTCTTGATCGCCATCGGTCGCACAGAACCACTCTTGTCAACCAACATCCTGGTACGGCCGCTGCTGTTCTCACTCGGTATCGGCGCCATTCTTGCGGTGTTTCTTGCCGCGGGAGTGGCGCGCAGGATTGGGCGGCGACTCGATCGCCTGGGTGGCGCGTCGCAGCAGATAGCCGCGGGTGACTTCACGGTGCGGGCGCCCGATGCGGGGAGAGACGATGTCGATCGCCTGGGCGGGGCCTTCAACGAGATGGCCCAACAGCTGGAAGATGGCCGCCGCCGTGAGCGCGATTTCCTGATGAGCGTCGGGCACGATCTCCGCACTCCGCTGACGACTCTGCGCGGCTACGCCGAAGCTCTCGATTCGGGAGAGATCGCTGCTGACGATTTGGAGAGAGTTGGGGGAGTGCTGCGCCGGCAGACCGATCGCCTGAGTCGACTGGTCGAGGATCTGACCCTCCTGTCCCGACTCGAAGCCCGCGAGTTCACGCTACGCCCCGAGGCCGTCGACCTCCTGGCGCACCTGAGGGGCATAGTCGCCGGCCATGAGGTTCGTGCCGATGAGATGCACGTCAAACTGGGTATACGGCTTTCTGACGTGGGTGAGGTTGTGGTTGATCCCGACCGGGTCGACCAGGTGGTCGGCAACCTGGTCGAGAACGCATTGCGCTATACCCCGGAAGGCGGCGAGGTGGAAGTGTCGCTCGATAGAGAAGATGGGCACGTGGTGCTTGCAGTGTCGGACACAGGCCCTGGTATCGATCGAGAGGACCTGGAACACGTCTTCGAGCGCCTGTATGTCTCGCAGCGATACCGACCGGTCCGCCCCGAAGGATCCGGGCTCGGGCTGAGTATCGTCAAGGAACTGGTCGATGCCATGGGTGGCACCGTCGGCGTGGCGAGTGTTCTCGGCGTAGGAACCACTGTGACCGTCCGGCTGCCTCTCGCAGGCTAGATTCTGTCGACAATGCGATTCTTGGCTGCCGCGGCGCTCCTGCTCATTCTGAGCGGATGTGCTTCAAACGAATACCTGCTGGGCGAAGACCTCTACGTCCGATCGTGTGCAACCTGCCACGGACTCGACGGCGACGGTGGCATTGGGCTCGACATCGGCAGCGGATCGAATACCGATTTGTCTTTGACGGACGAGCAGATAGCCGGCGTGATCACGGTGGGGCCGGGAAACATGCCCGGCTTCAGCAGGCTCACGCCGGAGCAGGTCAACAGCCTCGTTGTGTACGTGCGGTCGCTTGCGGACTGAGTGCGGACACGAACGGCGCCGCTCGACTTACTATGCGGGCCACATGCTGACCGAGATCATTGAATCGACCAGGGTGCGGCTCGACCGCGACGGCCTCGTGCGCTCCGGCCCTGGACCGCATCGCCGGCAATTCGGCGCAGCCCTCGCCGCTCCCGGGCTGCAGGTCATCGCCGAGATCAAGCGGCGCTCCCCGTCGCGGGGCGATCTAAACATGACCCTCGATCCGGTCGCCCAGGCCCGTGCCTACGAGGCCGGTGGTGCGGCCGCGATCTCCGTACTCACCGAGCCCCACTATTTCGGTGGCTCGATCGAGGATCTCGAAGCGGTCCGGGCCGCCGTCTCGCTCCCGGTCCTCAGGAAGGATTTCATCATCGATCCTCGCCAGGTCGCGGAGTCAAGAGCCGCGGGGGCGGATGCTCTTCTGCTCATCGTTGCCGGCCTCGATCGGCCGCTGCTGGAATCGCTCCTGGCTGAGTGCGCACGAGTCGGTATCGAGGCATTGGTCGAGGCTCACGACGAGCATGAAGCCGACATTGCTGCCGCCGCCGGTGCCGAGATCCTGGGCGTCAACAATCGTGATCTGAAGACGTTCCGCACCACACTCGAAGTTGCTGAGCGCGTTGCCCCGCGGCTGGAGGGTGAGCGGATCCTGGTCGCAGAGAGTGGCGTGTCCACGCCTGCGGGAGCGGGTCGTATGGCCGCGGCGGGCTACGACGCGATCCTTGTCGGCGAGGCGCTGGTGACCGCCGCAGATCCGGCTGCCTTGATTGTTGATCTCAAGACGGCCTCGCCATGACCTGGGTCAAGGTATGTGGTCTCCGCTCCGTTCGTGATGTCGCGGTCGCGGTAGCCGCCGGTGCGGATGCGGTCGGATTCGTCAATGTGCCGGCCTCACCACGGTTTGTCTCACTGGCGGATGCGGCAGACCTCGCCCGTGACGTGCCGGTGCAGACCATTCTGCTGACACTCGACATGGAACCGGCCCGGCTACTCGAGGTTCTCGAGAGCACTGCGCTCGACGGGGTGCAGCCGTATGGTGAGCATCAAGAAGAGACGGCGATCGCCGCGACGGAGGCGGGGTACTTCGTGCTGTTCCCGATGCGGCCCGAGCCGGGCCTAGACGCCGCACATGTTCCCGGCGTGCCGTTGCTGGACACTCCGGCGAGGACTCAACTTGGGGGCACGGGTCGTACCTTCGATTGGGAGCTCGCCGCCGACTTCAGTGGAGACTTCGTTCTCGCCGGGGGTCTAGGTCCCCACAATGTGGAGCGGGCTATCAGGACGGTGCATCCCTGGGGCGTTGACGCCTCGAGCGGACTGGAGGGGTCACCAGGGCACAAAGACCACGGTATGGTTGCGGACTTCATCACCAAGGCGAAGATAAGTGAGACTTGAAAAGCCAGATAGCAAGGGAAGGTTCGCCCAGTTCGGCGGCCAGTTCGCCCCGGAGACGCTGATGCCGGCGCTCGAGGAACTCGAGGTCGAGTTCACCCGGGCCTGGGCCGATCCGGAGTTTCATGCCGAACTCGACGGCCTCCTTCGAGACTTCGTCGGCAGGCCGACGCCGGTCTACAAGGCGGAGCGGCTGTCAACCAAGCTCGGGATTGATCTCTATCTGAAGCGTGAGGACCTTGCCCACACCGGCGCCCACAAGATCAATAACACGATGGGGCAGGCCCTGCTGACCAAGCGTATGGGCAAGCATCGGGTGATCGCGGAGACCGGGGCCGGACAACACGGAGTGGCCACGGCCACCGCATGCGCCTTGCTCGGCCAGGAGTGTGTCGTCTACATGGGGGAGAAGGACATTGAGCGCCAGGCGCTGAATGTGCACCGAATGCGGATGCTGGGTACCGAGGTCCGGCCGGTGACGTCGGGCGCCGGAACCCTCAAGGACGCGGTGTCCGCGGCGATGCGTGACTGGGTATCCAGCGTTGATGGAACTCACTACATCATCGGCTCGGTGGTCGGCCCGCATCCGTTCCCCTGGATGGTGCGGGAGTTGCAGAAGGTCATCGGCGAGGAGCTTCAAGTGCAGATGGACGGTTCCGAGCGTCCGGAGCCTGATGTCATTGTTGCCTGCGTCGGCGGTGGTTCAAACGCGATGGGCGTCTTCTACCCGTATGTCGGCTCGGAGGTGAAGCTGGTCGGCGTCGAAGCGGCCGGGTTCGGCCTGGACTCCGGTCATCACGGAGCGTCGCTGGTTGCCGGTTCTCCGGGCGTAATCCATGGATCGATGACGTATCTGCTGCAAGACGACCAGGGCCAGATTCTCGAGGCGCATTCCATTTCCGCCGGCCTCGACTACCCGGGCGTGGGCCCCGAGCACTCCTATTTCAAGGACCAGGATCTCGTCGATTACGTGTCGATCACCGACGACGAAGCCGTCGACGCGGTGTATCTGCTCGCCTCCATTGAGGGAATCATCCCCGCTCTGGAGTCTGCCCATGCTCTGGCGTGGATCGTCAAGGCGGCAGACTCGTTGCAGGGCAAGACCGTCGTCCTGAATCTGTCGGGGCGCGGCGACAAAGACGTCCAGCAGATCATCGACAGGAGCGACTCGGATGAGTAGGCAGCAACTGGTTGATCTGTTTGCCGCTTGCCGGAAGGAAGATCGGGCCGCCCTGATGCCGTACATGACCGCAGGCCTGCCGACACCGGGTGATTCTGTGGGACTGTTCGAGGCCATGGCTGCGGCCGGGGCCGACGCCTTCGAGGTTGGCATTCCCTACGCCGACCCGCTGATGGATGGCCCGGTCATCCAGGCTGCCGGCGACAGGGCATTGGCTGCTGGATCTGGTGTCGAGGCCAGTCTCGAGATCCTCGGCGAGGTGGTTGCGTCAACCGGATTGCCCTCGGTGGTCATGACCTATGTCAACCCGATCCTCAGGATGGGGATTGATCGTTTCGCCGACCGCCTTCAACAGGCCGGTGCCGCTGGTGTCATCGTTGCCGACCTCCCGGTTGACGAGGCCGGGCCCTTCATCGAAGCGTTCCGAGCCCGAGACCTGGGCCTTGTCCTCTTTGTGGCCCCGACCACGACAGAGCAGAGGCTGGAGCGGGTCCTTGCCGCCGACCCACCTTTCATCTACGGAATCGCCGAGATAGGGGTGACGGGGGAGCGAGCTGCGGCATCCAGTCACATTGCCTCGCTGGTCTCTCGCGTGCGCCACCACAGTGATGTCCCCGTCGTCGCCGGGGTGGGTATCGCCACTCCGGATCAAGCCCGATATGTCGCAGGTGAGGCCGACGGAGTGATCGTTGGAACAGCGCTGGTGCGTCGGGTGGCCGAAGCCGCAATGGTGCAAGACGCAACGGTGTCGTTACGAGCGGCTGTCTCGGATCTTGCCCGGGCGGTGCGGCGCCACGAGGCTGACTAGCTCTCGCGGTGGTCCCGGTTTTCCCTCTGTCCTGAAGTCGATGTGCCCTGCACAATCGGTGACAAGTCGGGTCCGCACCCTTCCAGCGCGGCACGGCTTCACCGGCGGTAGGGCTGTCGGCGCAGATTGCGGCATACGCACCACACGCCGCAGCGTCGACGGCTCTCCGCCCCAAGCGTTGTTTCGCAAGACGAGGGCGGGCGTATGCAGGCAGGTTCGCTGCCTGCCGTTTCGTGATTCGTTTGAGTGGAATGCTTGCTTGGAGACACGACGGCAGCGGCTGGGTGGCTAACTACCGAATCGAGTTGCTGGAGCCGTTCCGGATTCCGGTGTGCGACGAGGCCCGTGCTCTGGTGGTGCAGACCGAGCTCATCCCGTTGGCCGAAGCACGAACGCTGACACTGTGCAAGCGAGAAGCAGAGCGCCTCCATCTGACGGAGCGGCTCGCAGTAGCCCGGCGTCGGCGAGCTCGCAGGCAGCCGTTCGCAGCATGTCATCGCAGGCAGGCCCCGGCGGCGACGACCGGTTCAGTCTTGCGGGTGACCCGATATGGGTCCATGCTTGCGTCGGGAGGTGAAGGCGAGGCTCCGACCACGATTCGCTCACCCGCAGAGTGAGCCTGGTACCGGGAGGGGGACTCGAACCCCCACGAGCTCTCGCTCAACGGATTTTGAGTCCGTCGCGTCTACCATTTCGCCATCCCGGCTGGAGTGATCCATTGTAGGAGTCCGGCATCGTAGACTCGCCACGACATGAAGCGAATTGAGCGCAAACTGTTCCGGCTGGCCGACGAGATCGAAGCACTGCAGAGTGCTGAGCAGCTCGCAGCCGAGGAGCTCGTCTATCACGAGCACCTCGACGACGATACCCAACGGGATGCGGCCGTCTCCGGTAGCCCGGTAGATCGTGCGGACGCTAGAGAGACCGCCGCCGACGTGGCTAGATTCCGCCGCCACCTCGAACAGCTGCGTCGCCGCCGGGCTAGTTTGGAGAACAAGCGCGAGAAGCTATTGAATCGTCTTGCTGACTAGTCACTTTGCGTCACAGATATTTCCGCAACAGTTCCGTCGGCATTGGCCCGATAGCTACGTAGAATTAGCACTAGCCAAGAGGACAACGGCCAGGTAACATATGCCCACTATGCGTAGTCGTCTAAATACATTGCGTGGTTTCCGCCAAGGGGAGAACGGCTCTTCGATGGTGGAGTTCGCCCTCGTTGCGGTGCTCCTCCTCATGATCGTTTTTGGGATCGTCGAGTTTGGTCTCGCTTTCCGCGACCGGCTGACCATCGGTAACGCCGGGCAGTCTGCCGCCCGTGTCGGCACTGCAGTCGGCAACGGCGAAGAAGCCGATCTCGTCATGCTGCAGGCCCTCGAACAGACCCTCGCCAATCTGCCGAGCAGTGGTGTCGGCATTGTCAAGTACGTCGACATCTACAAGGCCGATGCCAACGGAGACCCCGTTTCGTCATGCCCGGGCGCCGGCTGCGTGCGGTACGCCTATACCTATATCGACGGGCCCGGTCCTCTGTGTGACTGGAGCCCGTGTCCTCCGCCGCTCGGTGCCAGCTACGGGGGCCCCTGGGTCCCGTCCCTACGGAACGTCCAGGTCGGCAATCTGGATGTGATGGGTGTGAGCATCGTCTTCTCGCACCAATGGATCACCGGCGGTCTGGTCCCTCTGCCCGATGTGAGTTGTACCTCAGCCCCGAGCAACTGCTGGGTGGACACCACGACGATGCGCATGGAACCGTTGCAGTTCTAGGGAGGACCTCGTGAAGATTCTTGGCAAACTGCCCATCGCCCGCAGGTTCTTCAAGGAGGACGGGGAAAACGGTGTTGTCCTCGTCATTACCGCCCTCGCCATGGTCATTCTCATGGGCATGGCTGCGTTTTCCGTTGATCTCGGATGGTTGTACTACAACCAGTTGAATGTACGGAAGGCGGCCGAGGCAGCCGCGCTGGCCGGTGTGGTTCACATGCCCCTGCCCGGTTGTGCCGATCCTGTTTCCGGTACCGATCCTTACGACACGGCGCTCGAGCTCACCGTTACCCACGGCTACAACCACGGCGCCAACGCATCGGTTTCCGTGGCCAAGGGCGCCAACTGCAATCAGCTTTCCGTCAACGTTGCTTCCTCGGTTGACACGTTCTTCATGCGGGTATTCGGGCGTGACAGCTTCAATATCAACGAGACTGCCGTTGCCGAGCAATTGCCACCGTTGAAGATCGGCAGCGACGAGTCATACCTGGGTGAGGACCCCGATGACCCGGCGCGAAATCGCGATTTCTTCCTGGCGATCTCCGGCGAAGACCGCACCAAGGGTCAGGGCGACGCCTACGCGGCCAACGAATACAACAGCGGCGGCGCCAACGCCGACCACCGCGATCCCTCATACTGGTATGCGGTTGAAGTGCTTCCCGGATCAACCAGCGAAGGTCAGAGCGTGGCCATCCAGATCTACGACGGAGTCACCCACGACCAGGACGGCGATGGCTGGAGCACTGTTCAAGACGGGCCGACCAACGACTGGCAATACCCTTCCTCCTCCGGCGGTGCCGCAAACAACGGATCAGAGACGGTTACGACCTTCCGGGTCCTGGCCCCGGATGCAACACCGTCAAACTGGCTGGACAACTCCACCGTTCTCTGCACTGAGAACTACCACGGCAAAGGTGACAGCCAATACGAGCAAGCCGACTCGGAGAACAAGTGGGACACGATTTGCACTGTTCCCAATGCGGCTGCCGGCATCTACATAGTTGAGGTGTCGGTATCGGGCCACACGGACGTCATCAACGGATTCTCGATGCGAACCATCGTTGGTGGCACCACCTACAACGACACGCAAATCTACGGCCTCGGCGCGATGTCCCTCTGGCAGTTCGACACCGGATCGAACCCAGTGTTCAAGATTGCCAAGCTCGATGACGTGTACGCGGGCTCGGAGCTGATCATCAGTCTCTGGGATGTTTCCGATATCGGCAGCAACGCCACGATCAACTTCAACAATCCGAATGCCTCGGCGCCGATCAACAGCATCGACTGCACGTATCAACGTCGCTATGACACCGGTACCGTGAAGCAGGCATACGGGGCGGATTCCGGTGGGTCGAACTGCAGACTGAGCTTCACATCAGGTTCTCTCAACAATGAGTGGGTCGACTTCAAGTTCGAGGTTCCCGGCGACTACAGCTGCACCGGCGCTGATTGCTGGATCTATGTGAGCTACTCGGTTTCAGGCAGCATCACGGATCGCACCACCTGGATTGCATCGGTGAACGGACAGCCAATTCACTTGGTGCCATAGAGAGGCGGCGAGCTGATACGCTCGCTGCATGCCGACTCTTGCACTACTCGACGGACACAGCCTCGCCTATCGCGCCTTCTATGCGCTGCCATCTGACCTAGCGACCCCTGCGGGTCAGGTCACCAACGCAGTGCTTGGCTTCACCAACATGCTGGTGCGTCTGTTGCGCGAGGAAAAGCCCGATGCGATAGCCGTGGCGTGGGATGTGCGCGGGCCGAGCCTGCGCAAAGAGAAGTACCCCGAGTACAAGGCACAACGTGAGGCCCCGCCGGACATCTTCGCCAGCCAGCTCCCGTTGATTCGCGAGGTGCTCGACGTTCTCAAGATCCGTCAGCTCACCTCGCCGGGATACGAGGCCGACGATGTCATCGCCACCGTAACCAGCAGCGCGGTGAAAGACTCATGGCAAGTGCTGGTCGTCACCGGTGACCGGGATAGCTTCCAGCTGGTCGACGACAACGTGACGGTGCTCTATACGCGGCGGGGTATCTCCGATGTGGTGACCGCATCACCGGAGTGGATCTTGGGGAAGTACGGGGTCACGCCCGCCCAGTACCGCGAATACGCAGCCCTCCGCGGTGACTCGTCAGACAATCTCCCCGGCGTGCCGGGAGTGGGGGAGAAGACCGCAGCCCGTCTCATTGCCGAGTACGGCGGCATCGACGGGATATATGCTCACCTCGACGAGCAGACCCCCAAGCTGCGGGAGAACCTCGAAACCCATCGGGAGCAGGTCTACCTGAACCGAGATCTGATGGAGATGTTGACCGATGTCGAGATCGCCGAGGAAACGGAAGGCGTAAACCCAGAGATGTTCCGCCTTCAGGAGTGGGAGCGCGACGAAGTCCGCACAGTCTTCGAGGGGTTGGCGTTCCGCGACGTCTGGGAGCGTCTCATGGAACTGGGCGGTTACCACGCCGAAGAAGCTGGCGCGCGCGAGATAACGGTCACAACGGCCAACTCCTCCGAACAGGTCCGCGACGCGGTCTCCGACGGATTGGTGGCGGTAGAGCCCGTATGGGATGCGGGAGGAATCCAGGGTGTGGTAGCTGCCACGGGCCCAGATTCCGCGGTATTCATCCCTGAGGCGTTCCTGGGCGATCTGACCGCCGCTGTGGACCCCACGGCGGGAATCGTTGCGCACGACGCCAAAGCGTTGCTGCGGACATTTCTCGAGGCGGATGCCGAGGCTCCACAGCTCGGTTTCGATACCGCGCTTGCCGGGTACATCATCAATCCTGGACAGAGGGTGCCGGAACTCGAGGACCTCGCCTACAAGGAGCTCGGGCTGGCAGTGTCCGCCCCGGATGAAGCCGGATCCGATGCCCAGGGAGCATTCAACTTCGATGGTGGATCCGGTCCCGACCTCGACACGGTCGGGCGCCGTGCCGTAGCCGTCCGCGACCTGGTCGAGCCCCTCCGGTCACAACTCGAGGCGCGCGGTGAGAACGATCTGTTCACCTCCATCGAGTTACCCCTCGTCGCCATTCTTGCCAGGATGGAATCGACCGGTGTCGGCGTTGATCGGGAATTCCTCGAATCGTTCGGGAACGATCTACGGCAAAGACTCGGCAGACTCGAGACTTCGATCCACGAAGCAGCGGGAGGGCCGTTCAATGTCAACTCGACTCTGCAATTGCGCGAGATTCTCTTCGATCGTCTGGAACTGCCGGTACTGAAGAAGACACCGAAGGGCGTTCCCAGCACAGATGCGTCTGTGCTGGGCAAACTCCGCGAGGAACACCCGATCGTCGATGACCTGCTCACATACCGCGAGCTCGAGAAGCTCCGCTCAACGTATGTGGATGCACTGCTTCCCCTCATTGAGGTCGATGGGCGGGTCCGGGGCCGGTTCAATCAGATGGCCGCCGCGACCGGTCGGCTGTCCCAGGAGCAGCCCAATCTCCAGAACATCCCGGTCCGATCTGCAGAGGGTAGGGCGATCAGAAAGGCCTTCGTGGCCGCACCGGGATGTAAGTTCCTGGTTGCGGACTACAGCCAGATCGAGCTGCGCATCCTTGCCCACCTCTCCGGGGACTCCGGTCTCGTCGAGGCGTTCCGAAAGAATCTCGACATCCATGCGGCGACGGCGGCGAACGTCAACGGTGTCGCAATCGACGATGTGACCATGGAGCAGCGGCGCCGCGCCAAGATGATCAACTTCGGTCTGCTCTACGGGATGGAGGCCTACGGGTTGGCGCAACGTCTCGAGATCGGCCGTCAGGAGGCGCAGGAACATATCGACGTCTACTTCGATCGGTTCCCCGAAGTGCGCGACTTCATGCAGGGGATAGTGGTGGCGGCACGAGAGTCGGGCTACACAACGACGATCCTGGGGAGACGACGCTATCTGCCCGAACTCTCGAGTGGCAACTTCCGCACCAGGCAGGCGGGGGAGCGCATGGCCCTCAATGCCCCGATCCAAGGGTCGGCGGCAGACATCATCAAGAAGGCGATGGTCGTTCTCGAGGAGGCGCTACGCCACGGGGGTTTTGGCTCCGAGATGCTGCTACAGATCCATGACGAGCTTGTTCTCGAGGTCCCGGAGGAAGAACTCGAGGAGATCTCTGCGTTGACGAAGTCGATAATGGAAGACATCGTGGATCTGCGTGTTCCCCTTCGCGTCGAGTCTGCGTCCGGCGCCACCCTGGCTGATTGCGAGCACTGATTCCGCACCTGCGGCGGCTGCCCACCGCTGATGGATTTGTCGGCCGCCGCGTCGGTTTCGAACGGCTAGACAAAAGACTTTGCCTGCGGCGTGCGTTGGCGTGCTACCATCCTCCCGGTCTCTACGCCTGCGCGCGCCGGAGACAAACCCATGTTTCCCAAGGAGTAGATGTACACGCATGGCCGACGATACGGCAACCGAGCCGACCCAGCCCGAGGCTGAAGGCACGGAAGCCCCAACAACCCCGACCGAGGAAGTCACACCGGTGACTTCCGAGAGCACCGCCCCCGCCGCCACCACGGAAGCGGAGGCACCGACGCCAGAAGAATTGACACCGGAGGCGACCGAAGAGGTCGAGGCCGCTGTCGTGACCGAAGCTGTCGCAACTCCTGAGGAAACCCCCGAAGTCGAAGCGGCTGAGGCCGCGTCCCCGGCACCGGCTGACGAAGCTGTGCCGGCGGTTGAAGACGAGCCCCAAGCGCCGCCGCGGCCCAGCGTTGGTGAGAGGCCCGCCATCACCGCGCCCCGTGATATTGGCGATGTCGCCGATGATCTGAGCGCTGAGGACTTTGCGGCCGTCATCGAACGAACGGTCTTTGAGTTCAAGGAAGGCGACATCGTTGGTGGAACCGTGGTTCGGGTCGACCCGGACGAGGTTCTCGTGGATATCGGCTACAAGGCCGAAGGCGTGATCCCTGCTCACGAGCTGTCCATCCGCAATCACATCAATCCTGGTGAGATTGTCAAGGAAGGCGAGCCCATCGAGGCGCTCGTCTTGCAGATGGAAGACGACCAGGGCCGTCTCGTCTTGTCCAAGAAGCGGGCTCAGTACGAACGCGCCTGGGGCCGTATCGAAACCATCATGAACGAGGGCGGAACTGTTTCCGGTCCCGTGATCGAGGTCGTCAAAGGTGGCCTCATCGTCGACATCGGTCTGCGCGGGTTCCTCCCTGCATCGTTGGTCGATCTCCGTCGGGTCCGCGACCTTGCTCCATTCATCGGCGAGCCGATCGAGGCCAAGGTCATCGAGCTGGACAAGAATCGCAACAACGTTGTGCTGTCGCGCCGAGCTCACCTCGAAGAAGCGCAGGCCGAGCAGCGCCAAGCGTTCCTTTCCGACCTGGAGCCGGGCGACGTCCGTGACGGTGTCATCTCGTCGGTTGTCAACTTTGGTGCCTTCGTCGATCTGGGCGGCATGGACGGCCTTGTCCACGTCTCCGAGCTTTCCTGGCAGCATGTCAGTCATCCGAGTGAGATCGTCACCGTTGGCGACAAGGTCCAGGTCCGGGTTCTCGAGGTCGATCGGAACCGTGAGCGCATCTCGCTCTCCATCCGTCAGACCCGCGAGGATCCCTGGGAAGAGTTCATCCGCGACACCGAGTTGGGCGGCATTCTCGACGGTGAAGTCACCAAGACTGTGCCGTTTGGAGCCTTCATCGCGGTGGGCGAAGGTGTCGAGGGACTAGTGCACGTCTCGGAGATCGCTCTCCATCACGTCGAAAGCCCCGAACTAGAACTTTCCATTGGTCAGCAAGTACGGGTAAAGGTCACCGAGATCGATGCCGACAGACGTCGAGTAAGCCTGTCAATCAAGCAGGCCCTCCCCGAGTGGGAGGAACGCTCGACATTCAGTCAGCGACGTCAACCTAGCCGACCAAGACGCAGGGAGTTCCAGCGTGAAGACGAAGCCACAGAGGTTCCGACCTTCGCTGCCGACGCGTCCTTGGAAGCAATCCTCGAAGAACTCAAGGAACGAGGAATCGGCCGCAAGTAGCCCAAAGGTACTTGACACTCAGCACCGTGGTGCTTGGCTTGTGGTGCGGCGTGTGGGGTCTCTGTCTGATCTCTGTCGTGTGATGCTTTCAGAACAGACCGGAAGGGCCATTTGAAATGGGTAGACGATCCCTTGTACTGATAATTGCGCTTGCCCTCGCGGCGGTGTCTGCGTTCTCTGTGTGGCAGTACTTGTCAACAGTTGAGGACGAGGCGCGGTCCGAGGTGCAAGAGGTGGTGGTGTATCGGGCAACCGAACTGATCGACACCGGCACCAGTGTTACGGAGATTGAGCCGCTCATTGTCGAATCATCGGCGTTGGTCGAATCCGTGGTCTTCGAGGGCTCGCAGATCGCATGCGATGGCCCGACTGCGACCTCCGACGCACCTCTCGATGTGTGCGGCCGCAACCCGCGTCTGGAATCCATCATGGATCCGGTCAACGTTGCCGCGGGACCCATCAGCGCCGGTCAGTTGATTACGTCAGACATGTTCATCGCACCGAATCTCCTTGGTGACGTGAAGCTTTCTGAGTCGCTGGCCGAGGGCAAGGTGGCGATCTCGTTCCGTCCGAGCGAGGAGAACACGGTCGGCGGATTCGTGCGACCGGGTGACCGCGTCAACCTCATCGCCTCGGCGTCCATCGACCTGACCCAGTCCACGGCACTGTTTGAAGATCCCGAGCTCCGCAAGCTGCTGCTCGGCGAGGACGCCGTTGCAGTCGATGCCCCGGTTGCCACCGAGGGTGCAGACGGCGAAACGCCTCAGGACGATGCCATCGCACGCCTGGCGCAGGCGCTGCCCGGATCGATCGACTTCACCCAGACCATTCTGCAGGACGTGAAGGTCTTTGCCGTCGGTCCCGACACCGAGCCCAGCCCACTGGGTACGGGTCTGGAGCCTGCCGGGGCACAGATAGTCGTCCTCGAGGTGACTCCCGAGCAGGCTGAGGAGATTGAATTCGCCTCCCAGTACACAAACGTGTCACTTACGCTGATTCCGAGCGGTGAGAACGACAACGGACAGCCGAAGGTCTACGACCCGATCGCCTCCGATGGTGTCATCGTCGACGACCTCTTCACGTTGATCGATCGAATCCGCCTGCAGTTTGAAGAGGCAGGAGTCCTCCTTGGCAACGGATAGTGCAACCTATTCAGTTCTAATAGTCGATAACGACGACCAATTCGTCGAAGCGACGCGGACGCTGCTCGAGGGCCACAAGGTCCACACGGCACGCAACATCAGCGATGCCCAGCGCCGTCTCGTTGAAGAGTCGATCGACCTGACTATTGCCGGTCCCTCGTATGCTCACGAGGCCGGTGTGGTCGAGGTGACCCTTCTCTTCGACGTCAGAGCCGACCTGCCGGTTGTGCTCGTTGCTGAAGCCGTTGACACCAATGTCCTCCGTGCGGCCCTGCGGGCGGGCATCAAGGATGTCATCGAGGTTCCACTCACAACATCGAAGATCGAGGATGCTTTCGGCCTGATCGAGCAGATCTACCGCCGGGAGGAAGAAGGCCCGGCCAAGCGCAAGATTGGCAAGGTCGTGACCATCATGTCGCCGAAGGGTGGCGCCGGCAAGACCATGACCACCGTGAACACGGCGCTCACGCTGGCCGGCTGGGGCGATCCCGGTCGGGTAGTGATTCTGGATGCCGACCTGCAGTTTGGCGACGTCTGTATCTCGCTTCAGATCGATCCCCGCCACACGATCGTTGATGTCGCCCGGGATATCGACAAGCTGGACGAGGATCTCCTGGACAGCTTGCTGGCCCGTCACGCCTCAGGCATGCGAGTGCTCTCTGCTCCGCTGGAGCCGTCCCTCGCCGATGAGGTATCGACGCAGGTTGTTGTGAAGTCGATCGGCATGCTGAAGCGCATGTTCGACTACATAGTGATCGATACCGCACCGTTCCTCGATGAGCCGGTGTTGTCGATCCTGGAGCGGTCAGATGTCGTGCTACTCGTGGTCGACATGGATCTCCCCGCAGTCAAGAACGCCAAGCTGGCGCTCGACACGCTGCGGCTGATCAAGTTCCCATTTGAGAAGATGAAGTTGGTACTGAACCGGGTCAACTCGAAGGCTCGTCTCGATATCGGTGAACTGGAACGTTCGCTCGGTCTCGAGGTGCAAGCTGCCGTATCGTCGGACAAACTCGTCCCCCGTGCGGTCAACGAGGGCGAACCGGTCGTCACTCTCTATCCCCGCAGTCGCGTTGCCAGGGACCTGCGCGGAGTTGCCCAGTTGGCTCTCGATGAGAGCGATCTGGAAGATGGTGAAGGCGACGGCTCAAAGCGCCGATGGTTCAGATGAGTAGGAACCGACCAGGAGGGGACGAAACATGAGTCTCGCCGATCGCGTTAAGGCGGCAAAGGCCGCAGAGGTGACCGTAGAAGGTCACCGAGAAGAGATAGTCCAAGAGCTGCGCCGTAAGCTCCACTACAAGGTCGTCGAAGGCCTCGGCCCGATGCTGTACGACCGGCAGATGAGCGATGCGGAGCTGAAGCTTCGCGTCATGGAGATGCTCGAATGGGCACTCGACCAGGAAGAATCGGTTCCGCTTGCCCGCGCCGACCGTGTCTCTCTCCTCCAGGAGATCGCAGACGACGTCCTCGGGTATGGCCCGATCGATCCTTTCCTTTCCGACCCCGATATCACTGAGGTCATGGTCAACGGCCCGCACCAGGTTTGGGTTGAGAAGGCAGGCCGGCTCAGCCTCTCCGACACCCGCTTTGTCGACGCTACGCACCTCGAGCGAATCATCGAGAAGATCGTCGGCCAGGTCGGCCGTCGCATCGACGAATCAACGCCGATGGTCGATGCCCGTCTCCCGGACGGCTCCCGTGTCAATGCGGTGATCCACCCGTTGGCAATCGGCGGGCCATTCCTGACGATTCGTAAGTTTTCCGCCGATCCGTTTACTGCAGACCAGCTTGTTGGCATGGGAGCGTTCAGCGACCAGGTCGCCGGGTTCCTCCGCCGCTGCGTCTACGGTCGTCTCAATATCATTGTGAGTGGCGGTACCGGCTCCGGTAAGACGACGTTACTCAACGTTCTCTCGAGCTTCATCCCCGACACCGACCGCATCATCACCGTTGAGGATGCGGCGGAGCTCAGGCTCAACCAGATGCACGTGCTCTCTCTGGAAGGACGGCCCCCCAACATCGAGGGCAAGGGTCGAGTCACCATCCGTGATCTCGTCCGCAATACGTTGCGTATGCGTCCCGACCGAATCGTCGTCGGTGAGGTTCGTGGCGGTGAGGCGTTGGACATGCTCCAGGCCATGAACACCGGTCACGATGGCTCGTTGACCACGATTCACTCCAATACTCCTCGTGACACCCTCTCTCGTATCGAGACGATGGTGCTCATGGCCGGGATGGAGCTGCCGGTGCGAGCCATTCGGGAACAGGTGTCATCAGCCGTTGACCTGGTTGTTCACCTCAACCGGCTTCGTGATGGCAGCCGTCGCGTTACCCAGGTGACCGAGGTCGTCGGTATGGAGGGTGATGTGATCACCACTCAGGATCTATTCATGTTCGACTACGGAATGGGCATGGACGAGGACGGTATGTTCAAGGGCCGCCTCAAGGCCACCGGCATCAGGCCATCGTTCAGCGATCGGCTCACGGACTACGGGATCAATCTTCCTGCCGAGCTGTTCGCCCCCGAGCCATTCGCCGGGCGGTAGAGATGAGACGTCTGCTTGCGTTCGGGTATGTCGTGACTGCGGTCATGATGCTGTCCGCAGCGCCCGCCCTCGCCCAGAGCTCGGGGAGCACGAGCAAACAGTCGATGCTCGTTCTCGGCGGTGCTATCGGTGCCGGCGTGGCCCTGTTCCTGCTGATTCTGATCCTTTTCGGCTCCAACGCCGGCGTGGAGCGTGACCTACGGGGTCGCCTCGGCGCATTGTCGGGAGATACTGAGGACCGTGGCCGGCTGGCCCGGATTCCGTTGCTTCGGCGATTCGTCGCGGGTGCAGAGGACATCGCCAGAGATCGCGGGTTCATCAACCAGATCGAAACCGCCCTCGACCAGGCCAATCTGCCCCTTCGCCCGGGTGAGGCGATCGCCGGGATCATCGGTATCGCCGGAATCGCGGGACTGATGATCATGGTGTTCCAACAGAGCCCGATCTGGGGCGGCATCGCGGCCGCATTCATCCTCGGTGTGTCCGTCATGTTGATCCAGGGCGTAGCCGCACGGCACAAGGCCAAGTTCGAGAACCAGCTTCCCGACACGCTGAACCTGTTGTCGACATCTTTGCGATCGGGTTACTCATTGCTGCAGGCTGTAGAAGCCGTTGCCGCGGAGGCCCCGGAGCCGACCGCGCGAGAGTTCGGCAGGGCGATGAATGAGACCCGGCTGGGTCGGTCGCCAGTGGTCGCGCTCAAGCAGGTCGCAGATCGGATGGAGTCTCTTGACTTCGACTGGGCTGTTCTCGCCATCAGCATTCAGCGCGAGGTCGGCGGCAACCTGGCAGAGGTTCTGCAGACGGCTGCCGACACCATGTTGCAGCGCAACCGGCTGCGGCGGGAGATGAAGGCGTTGACGGCTGAAGGCCGGGTATCCGCCATCGTTCTCGGCTCGCTGCCTTTCTTCCTCTTTTCATTCCTGTTCTTGACCCGTCGCGACTATCTGCAGCCAATGCTGGATTCGACGACGGGTCTCATGGTGCTTGGCGGTGCCGGGCTGCTGCTCGGAGTCGGCATCTTCTGGCTCTCCAAGATCGTGAAGGTGGATGTCTAATGGATCAAGCTCTACTTGCAGCACTTGCCGTTGGCGTCACGATGATGTTCGCTGTCGTCTTCATCGGCAATGGTGTCGTCAGGGCCCGGGCCAGCGCCTCTCGTCGTCTGGCCGGTCTTCGTGAGACCCGGACCGAGGTCCTCGAGAAGGGCTTTGGCGAACGCGCGGTCGCTCCGATGTTCCAGGGGGTCGGCCGGTTCTTCATGCGGTACACGCCGCAAGGTTGGGGAGCGCGCGTCGAAAAGCGGCTGATGATCGCCGGATGGGCGCCGCGCCTTGATGGCAGCTCGTGGGCCGCGATCCGGGTGATTGCACTCGTTTTTGGTGTTCTCCTGGTCTTCTTCGTGAACGGTCAGCTCGAGGGCACGTCGCGCCTGGCCGGGATGGCAGGCGCTGCCGCCATCGGCTTGCTCGGGCCCGAGGCGATCCTCACTCGTCGCGTCGACGAACGCAAAGGTGCGATGGAACGGGACCTCCCCGACGTGATTGACCTGCTCGTCATCAGTGTCGAAGCCGGGCTTGGCTTCGAAGGTGCCCTGGGCCGTGTCGTGCAGAATGTTCCCGGTGAGCTCAGCGACGAATTCTCCCGCATGCTGCAGGAGACCAGGGTCGGTGTCAGCAGGAACGTCGCTCTGAAGTCACTCGCCGAGCGGACGGATGTTGATGACCTCAACACGTTCATTATGGCGTTGACCCAGGCAGATGCGTTTGGTGTGTCGATATCGCGGATGCTGCGTGTTCAGGCAGATGAGATGCGAATCCGTCGCCGGTTGCGTGCCCAGGAGCGAGCTTTCGCCGCTCCGGTCAAGATGACGTTCCCTCTGGTGTTGTGCATCTTCCCCGGCATCTTTGTCGTGTTGCTCGGGCCTGCTGCAATCCAGATTTCCGGCTCGATCCTCTAGCGAGGTGACAAGACTTCGAGTCGCCCACCTGCGGTTTCTGGTCCCGTTTGTTGCGATCGCGTGGCGAGCCGGCATGCCGATCGGGGACAACTCCTTTCTCTGGCATGTTCGGGCCGGCACTCTTCAACTCGACTCCGGCCGTGTCCTCACGACGGATCCATTCTCATTCACTGAATTCGGCCAGCCGTGGCGGACCCAGTCTTGGCTTGCCGAACTGGGTTATGGGTGGCTGGAGCGCCTGACCGGGGGCATCGACTGGGTGCCGATCATGAAGTTCGTCATGATCAGCCTCACCGTGGCGCTTCTCGGCTTCGTCATCCACCGTGTCGGCGGCCGTCGCAGTGCGCTGACTCTGGGGACGATGCTGCTTCTCGTATGGCAGGCTTCGGCATTCGCGATTGCCCGCCCGGCCTTGCTTGGATTCGTCCTGCTGGCGGTGGTGATCGCGGTGGTGCACACGCCGCAGCGTCCGCTGTGGGTGCTTCCCCTCGTCTTCTGGCTCTGGGCAGCCGTCCACGGCATGTTCGTAGTCGGTCTCGGCTACGTCTTCCTCGACTCGGTGCGGCGGAGATCGAAGCGGCAGTTCGTAGCCGTTGTGATCTCTGGTCTGGCGACCGCGGCGACGGCCCATGGTCTCGGGGTCTGGGGGATTCTCGTGCAGTTCCTCCGCTCTCGGTCGGCTCTGGGTCTCATATCGGAGTGGCAGCCTCCCGATTTCTCCAGCCCGATGGTCATCCCATTCCTCATCGCGATTATCGGGCTCCTGATAGCAGCGACGCTCAACAGGCTGCGACCCGACGATCTCTGGATCATGATCCCGTTCCTGACCTTTGGCCTGATGGCCGGACGGAACGTATGGCCGGCCGTGATGGCCCTTATTCCCATCGTGGCTCGCGGCTATGCAGGCGAGCCGAAAGCGGCGGGGGAGCGCAGCAGCGAGCCCTACGTGCTGAATTGGGCAATTGCCGCGGTGCTGGTCACTGCGGCCGTTATCGGCGTGGCCCGGGAAGCTCCGCTCGAAGCGGATCGATTTCCCACCGATGCGGCTCTGGCTGCGCTCGAGGATGGTCCTCTCTGGCATGACAGCGCCGTTGGCGGTTTCCTGATCTATCGCGAGGGTCCGCAGCGCCTGGTGTTCACCGATGATCGCGCCGAGCTGTACGGCGAGGAGGGCATTCGTGCCTTCATCGACATGAAGGCAGGCATAGGGGTCGAGGAGACGTTTGCCGAGCACGGTATCGAGCAGGCGATCGTGGCCGCCGACTGGCCGATCGTCGGCTACCTGGACCTGTTGGGGTGGGAACGCCGGTACGAAGACGAGTACTTCGTGGTGATGGCGAGCGGGTGATCTCCTCGATGTCGATTCGTTGCCCTGGATGACACAAAAAAGAGGCCCCGAGGGGCCTCTTTCAAGTCTTGTAGGTTGTTCCTACGGGCTCTGTTTAGAGCTCGCCGGAGATCGA
>SWCD01004454.1_pt1 | contig 53039 bp, 51 predicted proteins | sample 4693011 | NCBI WGS metagenome assembly SWCD01 (sample SAMN10267278, study PRJNA491770) | bioreactor metagenome | isolation source: DHS bioreactor inoculated with marine | place: Japan: Omine Ridge, Nankai Trough
GGGGGGGCAACGGGGCCGTCAATTCGCCGGTCGCTCAAGCCTGAATCCGAACACACCCCCCGGAGGGCCGATGTCCCGCCGCGCCTGACCCGAAGGGGACCGGCGGACGGGACGCGTGGTTTTCACGTGTTCAGAACGCCCCCTCAGTCGGGGGTGGCGATCATCTCGGACTGGCGCACGATGACCTCGGCCTGCTTGATCGAGGCGATGTCCACCAAACGCCCCTTGTAGACCGTCGCGCCCGAGCCTTCGGCCTTGGCCTTTTCCATGGCCTCCAGAATCTCGCGCGCTTCGGCAACGGCTTCCTCGGACGGGGTAAAGACCTCGTTCGACAGGGCGATCTGGCTGGGGTGGATCGCCCATTTGCCGACCATGCCCAGAACCGCCGAACGGCGAGCCTGCGCGCGGAAGCCCTCGGGGTCCGAGAAGTCGCCGTAGGGGCCATCGACCGGCAGCACGCCATGGGTCCGGCAGGCGGCGACGATGGCGGTTTGCGCCCAGTGCCACGGGTCGGACCAGTATTTCTGACCCTCGCGCAGCATGTAGTAATCTTCCTGCGTGCCGCCGATCCCGGTGGTCTGCATCCCCATCGAGGCCGCGAAATCCGCGGCCCCAAGGCTCATGGCCTGAAGCCGGGGCGAGGCGGCGGCGATTTCTTCGACATGGGCGATGCCGGCGGCGCTTTCGATGATGATCTCGAAGCCGATGGGCTTGCTGCGCCCGGTGGCCCGCTCGATCGCCGTGACCAGCGCGTCGACGGCATACAGATCCGCCGCACAGCCGACCTTGGGGATCATGATCAGGTCCAGCCGGTCGCTGGCCTTTTCCATCAGATCGATCACGTCGCGATACCAATAGGGCGTGTCCAGCCCGTTGATCCGCACGCTCAGGGTCTTGCTGCCCCAGTCGATGTCGGAAATGGCGGCGATGATATTCTCGCGCGCCTTGGGCTTGTCGTCGGGGGCGACGCTGTCTTCCAGATCAAGGTTGACGACATCGGCGGCGCTGGCGGCCATCTTCTCGAAGATCGCGGGGCGCGAGCCCGGTCCGAACAACTGGCAACGGTTGGGGCGAGAGACGGGGGCGGGCTGAAGGCGGAAGCTCATGTCGGATCCTCGGGGTAATGAAGTTGCGTCCTGATCGGGGCAATCGTTAGGATACTGTCGCACGCTTAGCAACCACACCGGCGTTTGCGGCGATGGACAAGCACGCGGGCGCACCCTAGCCATAGGCCCATACCCGCGCCCCGGAGAATGCCCTTGCCCCTTGCCCTGTCCGTCACCGCCGAAAGCTTCCGTCTGGCCGAGGTCTTCACCATCTCGCGCGGGTCCAAGGACCGGGCCGAGGTGCTGACCGTTTGCATCAGCGACGGCCAACATCATGGTCGCGGCGAATGCGTGCCCTACGGGCGCAACGGCGAAAGCATCGCCTCGGTCATGGCGCAGATAAACGGTCTGGACCCGGTGCCCGACAGGCACGCCCTGCAAGAGGCGCTGCCGCCGGGGGCCGCGCGGAATGCCGTGGACTGCGCCCTGTGGGATCTGGAAGCCAAGCGCGCCGGGCGCCGGGTGTGGGATCTGGCCGGGCTGGCCGCCCCCCTGCCGGTGCAGACCGCCTTCACCCTGTCGCTGGACACGCCGGACGCGATGGAGGCCGCCGCCCGCCGTCACGCCCATCGCCCGTTGTTGAAGATCAAGCTGGGCACCCCCGACGACATGCCCCGGCTGGAAGCAGTGCGCCGGGGCGCCCCCGCCCCCCGCATCATCGTCGACGCCAACGAAGGCTGGAGCGTCGAGACCTACCTTGACCTCGCCCCCCATTTGCACCGGCTTGGCGTGGCGCTTGTCGAACAGCCCTTGCCCGCCGGTCAGGACGCCGCGCTGGAGGGGCTGTCGCGCCCGGTGCCGATCTGCGCCGACGAATCCTGTCACGACCGGCGCGGGCTGGCCGAACTGGCCGGGCGCTATGACGTGATCAACATCAAACTGGACAAGACCGGCGGCCTGACCGAGGCGCTGGCCCTGCGCGCCGCCGCCCGCGATCTGGGCCTTGGCATCATGGTCGGTTGCATGGTCGGCAGCAGCCTTGCCATGGCCCCCGCCACGCTTCTGGCGCAGGGCGCCGCGCTGACGGACCTTGACGGCCCGCTTCTGCTGGCCGAAGACCGCAGCGATCCACTTCACTATGACCAAGCCGGAGTGCACCCGCCCGACGCGGCGCTCTGGGGATGAAAAAGGGGGGCCGCATGAGCCGCATCGTCTACGTCAACGGAGAATACCTTCCCGAGGAAGAGGCCAAGGTGTCGATCTTCGACCGTGGCTTCCTGATGGCCGACGGGGTCTACGAGGTCACCAGCGTGCTGGACGGCAAGCTGCTGGAGTTCGAGGGCCACCTGAACCGGCTGAAACGCTCGCTGTCGGAACTGGACATGGCCCAGCCGCCGCAGTTCGATGATCTGCTGGAGATTCATCGCAAGCTGGTCGCCGACAACGACGTGCAAGAGGGTGGCGTTTATCTGCAGATCACCCGTGGCGCGGCGGACCGCGATTTCGTCTATCCCAAGGATGCGACCTCGACTCTGGTGCTGTTCACCCAGTCGAAGGTGGTCGAACATTCCCCCGCCGCTCAGACCGGCATCAAGGTGATCGCCATCGACGACATCCGCTGGGGCCGTCGCGACATCAAGACTGTGCAGCTTTTGTATCCGTCGATGGGCAAGATGATGGCCAAGGCCGCCGGCAAGGACGATGCGTGGATGGTCGAGGATGGCAAGGTGACCGAGGGCACGTCGAACAACGCGTATATCATCAAGGGCAACACCATCATCACCCGCGAGCTGTCCCACGACATCCTGCACGGCATCACCCGCGCCAGCGTCCTGCGCTATGCTCAGGAGGCGCAGATGAAGGTCGAAGAGCGCAGCTTTACCATCGAAGAGGCACAGACCGCCGACGAGGCTTTCATCACCTCGGCCTCGACCTTCGTGATGCCCGTGGTCGAGATCGACGGCAAGACGATTGGCAAGGGCACGCCCGGCGACCACGCCAAGCGCCTGCGCGAGATCTATATCGACGAAAGCCGCAAACGCGCGGTCTGATCTGTGATTGCCCTTGGGCGGTGAACACCGCCGGGCTGCAATAGCGTCGACCGGGCGGGCCCTTAAGCGGGGCTCGCCCGGTGCCGTTCTGCCCCGCCGACTGCGATCAGTCGTGGGTGGCGGATTTCTTGAAGGCCTCGGCCTGCTCGGGCGTGGCTTCGGTCTGATATTTGTCGCGCCACTCGGAATAGGGCATGCCGTAAACCTCTTCGCGGCTTTCGTCCTTGGACATCTCGATCCCGCGCTCGGCGGCGGCTTCCTGATACCAGCGCGACAGGCAGTTGCGGCAAAAACCGCTGAGATTCATCATGTCGATGTTCTGTACATCGGTGCGCGTGCTCAGATGCTTGCGCAGGCGGCGGAAGGCGGCGGCCTCCAGTTCGGTGCGGGTCTTGTCATCCATGGGTCGTTGTCCTTCTTTGGTGTCCACCATTGGCGGTTTGGCTTTGGGTCACAGAGTGGCGGCGGCCTCGCGCAGGACGGGGGCCAGACGGGCGGCCCAGTCAGCCTGTTGCGCGTCGGTCCGGATCAGGTCGTGGCGAACCTCTACCAGAATGTTGGGGCGGCCCGTGGACAGCGCGTGCCGGTCCACCGAATCGCCGGGCAGATGCCCTGAATACGGTTGATTGTCCCCGACGCAAAGCGCGGGATCTTCGGACATGCGGGCGATCACCGGGTCCGACAGGCGCGTGTCGCCGGAATGCAGGAACCCCACATGCCACGGGCGCGGCGCCCGGCCCGCCAGTTTCGGCCCGTAACTGTGGATCGCGATGTAGGGCGTGTCGGGGGCCCGTTCGGCCAGCCTTGCCACCGCCTGATGATAGGGGCGGTGATAGATCTGACGCCGCCGCTCGATCTCGCGGTCGTCGATGTGGCGGTTGGTGGGGATGATGGTGCCGTCATAGAGCCGCATCACTTGCGTCGGGTCGTCATCGCCCCGGTTGGGGTCGATCACCAGCCGCGAGAATGTCGACATCACCGCCGGGCAATCCAGCAGCTTAGCCAGATGGCGGGTGACGCCGGCGGCGCCGATGTCATAGGCGATATGGCGTTCCATATCCGTGTCCGACAGGCCCAGATCACCGCCGCCGACGTCGTCCGGCACACGGTTGGAGGCGTGGTCGCAGGTCAGCAGCCAGCGGCCGGGGCGATCCTCGCCAAAGATTTCGAAGGCGGGTAGGGGCATGTCATACTCCTGTTTCGTTATGGTGGTGTTTCCTAACGCGCGGCGAAAGCACCAGTTGCCCGTGTTTGGGAATTCGGCCATATCTTGCGTTGACCCCGGAAATCGGAACGAAATAACGAAAGGATAGCGGTAACATGAGACGCCTTCGCAAAGTCAAGATTGTGGCCACGTTGGGCCCAGCTTCCAGCGACTACGACATGATCCGCGCCCTCTACGACGCCGGTGTCGATGTGTTCCGTCTGAACATGAGCCACGGCACTCAGGACGAACAGCGCGCCCGCCACGCCATCATCCGGCAGGTCGAGAAGGACGTGGAGCGCCCCATCGCCATCCTTGCGGACCTTCAGGGCCCCAAGCTGCGGGTCGGCACCTTCGCCAACGGCTCGGAAGAGCTGACCGAGGGGCAGGCGTTCCGTCTGGACCTGAAGGACGCCCCCGGTGACGCGACCCGCGTGACCCTGCCGCACCGCGAAATCTTCGAGGCGCTCGAGCCCGGCTCGCGCCTGTTGGTCAACGACGGCAAGATCCGCCTGCGGGTCGAGGCCTGCGGCGACGACTACGCCGATTGCATCGTGCGCGTCGGCGGCACCATCTCGGACCGCAAGGGCGTGAACGTCCCCGACGTGGTGCTGCCGCTGGCCGCCCTGTCCGACAAGGACCGCGAGGATCTGGAGTTCGCCTGTCAGTTGGGCGTGGACTGGTTGGCGCTGTCCTTCGTGCAACGCGCCGCCGATGTCGAAGAGGGGCGCGCTTTGGTCAAGGGCCGCGCCGCCATCATGTCCAAGATCGAAAAGCCCGCCGCCATCGAGGCCTTCGACGAGATCCTGGATGCCTCGGACGGCATCATGGTCGCCCGCGGCGATCTGGGGGTCGAATTGCCGATCCAGAACGTGCCGCCGATCCAGAAGCGCATGATCCGCAAGTGTCGCGCCAAGGCCAAGCCGGTGATCGTGGCGACGCAGATGCTGGAAAGCATGATCGAAAGCCCGCTGCCCACCCGCGCCGAGGTCTCGGACGTGGCGACCGCCATCTACGAAGGCTCGGACGCGGTGATGCTTAGCGCCGAATCCGCCGCCGGCGCCTATCCGGTCGAGGCCGTGCGCACGATGGACGACGTCGCCCGCGAGGTTGAAGCCGACCCCAACTACCGCCAGATCATCGCCGCCGCCCGCACCGGCGAGAAGGCCTCGGTCGCCGATGCTATCGTCACCGCGGCGCGCGAGATCGCCGAGACCACCGACATCAAGGCGATCTGCTGTTTCACCCATTCCGGCACCACCGCCAGTCTGGTGGCCCGCGAACGCCCCTTCGTGTCGATCCTTGCGCTGACGCCGCTGATCGGCACCGCCCGTAAGCTGGTGCTGTCTTGGGGCACCCACTGCGTGCTGACCGAAGAGGTGGACCGCTTCAAGATGGCCGTGGTCAGCGCCGCCCGCGCCGCCCGCGCCGACGGCTTCGCCACCACCGAGGATCAGATCGTCGTGACCGCCGGTGTGCCGTTCAACGTGCCCGGCACCACCAACATCCTGCGCGTCGCCCCCTGCGACGAGCGGCTGATCTTCAAGAACGATCCCGAATAGGGGGCGTTTCGCCCGGCGTGTGTGTGTGGCGGCTTTGCCCTTGTCAGTCAGGGAAAAGCCGCCTATACGGCCCCTTCAATCGCGCGACCGGCCCAGAGTGGCATGCCGAGTCGCGCGCCTACCGCCCGACCAAGAGGAGACGGAAATGCCCAAGATGAAGACCAAGTCGAGCGCCAAGAAGCGCTTCAAGATGACGGCCTCGGGCCGCGTCAAGGCAGGCCAGGCCGGCAAACGGCACGGCATGATCAAGCGGACGAACAAGTTCCTGCGGGACGCTCGCGGCACCACGCTGCTGAGCAAGCCCGACGAGAACATCGTCAAAAAATACATGCCTTACGCGCGCTGATCCCGAGGAGTTTAGAACATGTCCCGAGTCAAAGGTGGCACGACCACCCATGCCCGTCACAAGAAGGTCATCAAGGCAGCCAAAGGTTACTACGGCCGCCGCAAGAACGCCTTCCGCACCGCAACACAGGCCGTCGACAAGGCGAACCAGTACGCCACGCGCGACCGCAAGAACCGCAAGCGCAATTTCCGCGCCCTGTGGATCCAGCGGATCAACGCAGCCGTGCGGTCGCATGACGAAAACCTGACCTATTCGCGCTTCATCAACGGTCTCGGCCTTGCCGGCATCGAAGTGGATCGCAAGGTTCTGGCCGATCTGGCCGTGCACGAACCCGACGCCTTCGGCGCGATCGTCGATCAGGCCAAGGCCGCGCTGAACTAAGGCGCCACACCGGTTTCCACGGAAAAACCCCCGACCCTTCCCGGGCCGGGGGTTTTTTTATGTCGAATGGGCGGGTGGCCCCGGTTTGGGGTCAGTCCGCGGGGATCAGTCCTTGCCCTCAAGATCGGCAATCAACGCCTCCATCTCGGCGATTTCCTCGCGCTGGGCCTTGATGATCGAATCCGCCAGCTCGCGCACCCGCGGGTCCGAGATCTCGGCCCGTTCGCTGGTCAGAATGGCGATCGAGTGGTGCGGGATCATGGCCTTCATCCACGACACGTCCTGCACCGTTTCCTGACTGCGGACCAGCCACAGGGCGACGGCAAACACCAATGCGCTGCCGACGATGATCGCGGTGTTGGCGGCCTTGCTTTGCAGCATGTTCATCATGAACAGCAGCATCACGACCGCCATCGCGGCCCCCATCACGAAGGTCATGTAAAAGCGTGTCTCGCTGAACCAGATATGGCTGGCGGCATAGCTGTTGAAATACATTAGCGCGAACATCACGACACTGGAGGTCGCGATCATTGCGGCGAAGCGGGCGTACATGGACATGGCCGGTTCCTTCAATTTCATGTGTGACGCTCCTTCCCAACGCGGTCCAATCAAACCGGGTTCCAAGTGGAACCTGTTGATATAGCCGCATAAAATTCGGGTGACGTGGTTCCTGCGCCGGAATGTTGGGCGGATTCACCAAGGATAATCAGCCCCTTGGCTGTGTCAAAAGCCATAGCCAATTTTTCACACGGTCACTCTGTGACATGGCTCCGCGCCCGCTTGGCGGGGGCCGCATCTTGCATTCCGCCGGTCGTGTGATAGCAGATCCGGATCGAACGGAAGGGCCGACAGATGGACGAACTCAGGCAGAAATACCTAGGCGCGATCGCAGATGCCGCCGACGAGTCGGCGCTGGAAGATATTCGCCTTCAGGCCGTCGGCAAAAAGGGCGAGGTCAGCCTGAAGATGCGCGAGCTGGGCAAGATGACCCCGGAAGAGCGGACCGCCGCCGGCCCCGTGCTGAACGCCCTGAAGGACGAGATCAATTCGGCCCTCTCGGCCAAACGCTCGGCGCTGGCCGATGCGGCGCTGGATGCGCGTCTGCGCGACGAATGGCTGGACGTCACCCTGCCCGGACGCGGGCGGCCGCAGGGCTCGGTCCATCCCATCAGTCAGGTCAGCGAAGAGGTCACGGCGATCTTCGCCGACATGGGCTTCTCGGTGGCCGAGGGGCCGCAGGTCGAAACCGACTGGTTCAATTTCGACGCGCTGAACATCCCCGGCCACCATCCCGCCCGCGCCGAGATGGACACGTTCTACATGGCCCGCGCCGAGGGCGACGAGCGTCCGCCCCACGTGCTGCGCACCCACACCAGCCCGGTGCAGATCCGCACCATGCAGGACCGGGGCGCGCCGCTGCGCATCATCGCGCCGGGCCGGGTCTATCGTTGTGACTACGACCAGACCCACACGCCGATGTTCCATCAGGTCGAGGGCCTTGCCTTGGACAAGAATCTGTCGATGGCCAACCTGAAATGGGTGCTGGAAGAGTTCGTCCGCGCCTTCTTCGAGGTCGACGAGGTCGAGCTTCGGTTCCGCGCCAGCCACTTCCCCTTCACCGAGCCCTCGGCCGAGGTCGACATCCGCTGTTCGTGGGAAGGCGGTCAGCTTCGCGTGGGCGAGGGCGACGACTGGCTGGAAATTCTGGGCAGCGGCATGGTCCACCCGAAGGTGCTGGCCGCCGGTGGCATCGACGCCGATCAATGGCAGGGCTTTGCCTTTGGCATGGGGATCGACCGGCTGGCGATGTTGAAATACGGCATCCCCGATCTGCGGGCGTTCTTCGACAGCGACCTGCGCTGGCTGCGTCACTACGGCTTTGCCGCCTTGGACCAGCCCACCCTGCGCGGCGGCCTTAGCCGCTAGTCTGTGCGGATCTGCATGCGAAAAGGGCGCCCCGCAAGGCGCCCTTTTTCGTTCCCAGACGCCACGGCTTGGCCCCCTCTAGTCGCCGAGCGCGGTTAAAAGACCGCGTTCAGGATCCGCGACGGCGAGACGGCGCAGATCAGACGATCGACCTGCTCCCACGGGGTTACGCTTTGACAAAAGGCGGTAGATCCCGAACTGGTCAATCCAGTTGAAATATTGATCCCGGTCGCGACCGCCAGGATGAACAGGGCGACCCGTGACAGGGAAATTGCGTATGAAATGAATGACGAAAACATGGCAGGCCCCAAGCGTCCTCCTCGATCAAGCGCCCCCACGCCGATGCCTTGTTTCTCGCACTGAAATTTGGCGAAAATATGGCTTGTGGCGGAAATGTGGCGCGCCAGTGTCGTCCGTATGTCGGCATTGTTGAGAATTCGGCGACAAAGGGGCGTTCCGGGGGGGCAGGCGGCGGTCGTCCGCAGCCCCGGCACAGGTCGCGAGTTGGGCGCCCCGACTCGCCGCCCGACTCGCCGCCCCACTCGCTACCCAACGGCGGGCTGAGAAGCGGCCAAGCCGATATCTGCCGCCCCCTTCCGCCCCTCGTCGGTTTCCGTTAAAGACAGCCCTGATGCGCGACACGGCAAAGGATCTGCACCCATGAAATTCACCGTATCCTGGCTTCGGGACCACCTGGAAACCGACGCCTCGGTCGAGCAGATCTGCGACACGCTGACCGACCTTGGACTAGAGGTCGAGGGCGTCGAGAATCCCGCCGACACGCTGGGCGCCTTCCGCATCTGCCGCGTGATCGAGGCCGGGCCCCACCCCGATGCCGACCGCCTGCGCCTGTGCCGGGTCGAGACATGGCCCCAAGGCCCCGAGGGCCCCTCGGAAGAGGTGCAAGTCGTCTGCGGTGCGCCCAACGCACGCACCGGGCTGGTGGGCGTCTTCGCCCCCGTCGGCACCCATGTTCCCGGCACCGGCGTCGATCTGAAACCCGGCGTGATCCGGGGCGTGGAATCGAACGGCATGCTGTGTTCGGAACGCGAGCTGATGTTGTCGGACGATCACGACGGCATCATCGACCTGCCCCAAGACGCGCCGCTGGGCGAGCGCTTCATCGACTATCGCGGCGTCAATGACCCGGTGATCGAGATCGCCATCACCCCCAACCGCCCCGACGCGCTGGGCGTGCGCGGCATCGCCCGCGATCTGGCCGCCCGGGGTCTGGGCAAGATGAAGCCCGTCGCCGACAGCCCCGTCTCGGGCACCTATCCCAGCCCCATCGGCGTCAGCATCGACGCCGACGTGCTGTCCGACGGTGCCTGCCCGCTGTTCTGCGGCCGGGTGATCCGGGGCGTGACCAACGGCCCCAGCCCCGACTGGATGCAGAAGAAGCTGCGGGCGATCGGCTTGCGTCCGATCTCGGCGCTGGTGGATGTGACCAACTTTCTGACATACGACCGCAACCGCCCGCTGCACGTCTTCGACGCCGACAAGGTGCAGGGCGACCTGCGGGTGCATTACGCCAAGGGCGGCGAGACTCTGACCGCGCTGGACGACAAGGACTACACCCTGCGGCCCGGCATGATGGCGATTTCGGACGAAACGGGCGTCGAAAGCATCGCCGGCATCATGGGCGGCACCCCCTCGGGCTGCACCGAGGATACGGTGAACGTCTTCGTCGAAAGCGCCTATTGGAACCCCGTCGCAATCGCCCATGCGGGCCGTGCGCTGAAGATCAACTCGGACGCCCGCTATCGTTTTGAGCGTGGCATCGACCCGGCCTTCACCCCCGACGGGCTGGAAGTGGCGACCGCGCTGATCCTCGAGATCTGCGGCGGCGAGCCCTCCGAGGTTGTGACCGCAGGCGCCGTGCCCGACACCGACCGCGCCTACAAGCTGGATACCGACCGGGTGCAATCGCTGGTCGGCATGGACATCCCCGCCGACACCCAGCGCCAGACGCTGACCGATCTGGGCTTCCGGCTGGAAGGCGACATGGCCCATGTGCCCAGCTGGCGCCCCGATGTGCAGGGGCAGGCCGATCTGGTGGAAGAGGTGGCGCGCATTGCCTCGCTGACCAAGCTGCAGGGCCGGCCGATGCCGCGCCCCACCGGCGTGCCGCGCCCGATCCTGACCGTGCAGCAGCGCCGCGACACCGTCGCCCGCCGGGCCGGGGCCGCGCTGGGCTACAACGAATGCGTGACCTACAGCTTCATCGACCAGCCCTCGGCGGCGCTGTTTGGCGGCGGCGATGCGGCCACCATGCTGGAAAACCCCATCTCCAGCGACATGAGCCATATGCGCCCCTCGCTTCTGCCGGGGCTCTTGCAGGCCGCCGCCCGGAATCAGGCCCGTGGGTTCGCCGATCTGGCGTTGTTCGAAGTGGGCCCCGTCTTTCTGGGCGGCGAGCCCGAGGATCAGCACCGGCAAATCTCGGGCCTGCTGATCGGCCACACCGGCCCGCGCGACCCCCACGGGGCGCGCCGCGCGGTGGATCTGTACGATGCCAAGGCCGACGCGCAGGCGATCCTGTCGGAACTGGGCGCCCCTGCCAAGGTCCAGATCGCCCGCGGCGGCGAGGATTGGTGGCACCCCGGTCGCCACGGCGTGATGCGGCTTGGCCCCAAGAAGGTGCTGGCCGTCTTTGGCGAACTTCACCCCCGCGTCCTAAGCGCGATGGACATCAAGGGCCCCGCCGTGGCCTTCACCGTCTATCCCGCCGAGGTGCCCGTGCCCAAGGCCAAGGGCGCCACCCGCCCGGCGCTTGCGATGCGCGATCTGCAGGCGGTCGAGCGTGACTTCGCCTTCGTCGTCGATGAAGGCGTCGAGGCGCTGACCCTGCTGAACGCCGCCGCCGGCGCCGACAAGGCCCTGATCGACGAGGTGCGCGTGTTCGACGAGTTCACCGGCGACAAGGCCCGCGCCCAGATGGGCGAGGGCAAGAAGTCGCTGGCCATCACCGTCCGGCTGCAGCCCAGCGAGAAGACCCTGAAGGAAGCCGATATCGAGGCCGTCAGCGCCCGTATCATCGACAAGGTCGCCAAGGCCACCGGCGGCACGCTGCGGGGCTGACCCGCGCTGTCGAACAGCAACGACTGACCGAAAGGACATCATCATGACCCTGCACGTTTATCTCTCTGGCGAGATCCACACCGACTGGCGCGAACAGATCACCGAAGGCGCCAAGGGGCTGGATGTGGCGTTCAGCGCGCCGGTCACGGACCACGACGCCTCGGACGATTGCGGCGTGGCCATTCTGGGGGCCGAGGACAACAAGTTCTGGCACGACCACAAGGGCGCGATGGTCAACGCCATCCGCACCCGCAAGGGCATCGAAGAGGCCGACGTCGTCGTCGTCCGCTTCGGCGAGAAATACAAGCAGTGGAACGCGGCCTTCGACGCGGGCTATGCCGCCGCATTGGGCAAGTCCCTGATCGTGTTGCATGGCCCCGACCACCAGCACGCGCTGAAAGAAGTCGACGCCGCGGCGCTGGCCGTGGCCGAGACGCCGGATCAGGTGGTCGCCATCCTGCGCTATGTCATGTCGGGCAGCCTTCCGGGCTGATCTGGCCCACGGAATGTCACGACAAACCTTCCCGCGATGCTAGGGTGGTCCCGCTTCAGGGATCACCAAGCCAAGGGACGGATACATGCTGAACGAATTCAAGGACTTCATCGCCAAGGGCAATGTCATGGACATGGCCGTCGGCATCATCATCGGCGCGGCCTTCACCGCGATCGTCAAGTCGATGGTCGATGATCTGCTGAATCCGGTGATCGGCATTTTCACCGGCGGGGTCGATTTTTCCAACAAGTTCTGGGTGTTGAGCGGCGCCAACACCTTTGCCTCGCTGGAAGAGGCCCGCGCGGCCGGAGAGGCGGTCTTTGCCTATGGCAGCTTCGTGACCGCGGTGATCAACTTCCTGATCGTGGCTTTTGTGGTCTTCATGCTGGTGCGCTGGGTCAACCGCATCAAGTCCATGGCCGAAAAGCCCGACGACATCGCCCCCGAGGTGCACACCGGCCCCTCGGAAAAGGATCTTCTGGTCGAGATCCGCGATGCGCTGGTAGCCGGTCGCCCCGCGCCCTGATCCGACATACGAACCCAACGGCCCCCCAATCTGCAAAAGAGGGGGCCGCCGGGGGGAGGATACTCAGGCCGCAAGCGCCTCGGTCGGGGCGATCACATCCATCTCAAGCGCGGCACCCACGGCGGCGTGGGTCACTTTTCCGGCGTGGACATTCAGCCCTGCCATCAGATGCGGATCGTCCTGACAGGCCTGCCGCCAGCCCTTGTTGGCCAGCGCCAGCAGGTGGGGCATGGTGGCGTTGCCAAGGGCGATGGTCGCGGTGCGGGCGACGGCGCCGGGCATGTTGGCGACGCAGTAATGCATGATGCCGTCGACCTCGTAGATCGGGTCCTGATGGGTGGTGGCACGAGAGGTCTCGAAGCAGCCGCCCTGATCGATTGCCACATCCACGATGGCCGCGCCGGGTTTCATCGTCGAAAGCTGTGCGCGGGTCACCAGCTTCGGCGCGGCGGCACCGGCCACCAGAACCGCGCCGATGACCAGATCGGCCTCGGCCACCAGTTCCGCCAGATTGCCCTGCGAGGCAAAGCGCGTGCGGAAGACGCCGCCGAAGGCATCGTCCAGATAGCGCATCCGCGGCAGCGACCGGTCAAGCACCGTCACGTCGGCGCCCATGCCGGCGGCAACACGCGCCGCGTGGGTGCCCACGACCCCGCCGCCGATCACCACCACATTGGCGGGCCCGACGCCGGGAACGCCGCCCATCAACACGCCGCGCCCGCCGTTGGCCTTTTGCAGCGTCCATGCGCCCATCTGCGGCGCCAGCTTGCCGGCCACCTCGGACATGGGCGCCAGCAGCGGCAGCCCGCCCTGCGCGTCGGTGACGGTCTCATAGGCGATGGCGGTGCAGCCCGAGGCCAGCAGGTCGCGGGTCTGCTCGGGGTCGGGGGCCAGATGCAGATAGGTGAACAGAAGCTGACCCTTGCGCAGCATGGCGCGTTCGCCTGCCTGAGGCTCTTTCACCTTCACGATCATATCGGCCTGCTCGAAGACCGAGGCCGCATCCGGCAGGATCTTCGCGCCTGCGTCGGTATAGGCCGCGTCATCGAAGCCCGCGCCGATCCCGGCGCCGGTCTCGATCAGGACCTGATGGTTGTGGGCCACGGCCTCGCGGGCGGCATGGGGGGTCATTCCGACCCGGAATTCCTGTGGCTTGATCTCTTTCGGGCATCCGATGATCATTCGATTGCCTCCCCTGTCTGAAATGCGTGCGGGCTCAGGATGGCAGAAAACGCCTGCAATTGGCTTGCAAGTTATGTAGCATTCAGGGCGAGTTGATCAAACTTGTCCTGATAATTGGCGCAAAAGCGGGAAGTTATTGCATGGATGAAGGCTTGGACGCGACCGACCGTGCCCTGATGCGGGCGCTGCAATCGCACGGGCGGCTGTCCAATGCGGAACTGGGGGTGCGGGTGAACCTGTCGCCCTCGGCCTGCCACAGGCGGGTGCAGCGGCTGGAAAAGGCGGGGCTGATCCGGGACTACGTCGCCCTTGCCGACAGCCGGAAACTGGGCCGGCCGGCGCTGGTCTTTGTTGAAATCACCCTGAGCGGTCAGGCCGACGAGCTTCTGGACGCCTTCGAGCGCGAGGTCGCGCTGATTCCTGACGTTCTGGAATGTCATCTGATGGCCGGGCAGGCCGATTACCTGCTGAAGGTCGTGGCGCGGGACGCGGATGATTTCGCCCGCATCCACCGCCGCTTTCTGGCGCGTCTGCCGGGGGTGGCGCAGATGCATTCATCTTTTGCGCTGCGGACGGTCTGCAACACCACCGCGATCCCGGTCTAGCGGTCCGGGTGTCGCACCAATGCCCCGAAAGACACCCCCCTAGAATCGACAAACCCCCGAGCGTTAACACGGGGGTCGTCTGGACGGCGGGGTGACCCGCCTTTTCGCAATCGATCGGATAAGACCCAAGCCTGACGGCTTAGAGCATACCTTCGCGCTGTGCTTTCTTCCGGGCCAGCTTGCGCGCCCGGCGAATGGCTTCAGCTTTCTCACGAGCCCGCTTTTCAGAGGGTTTCTCGTAGTGCTGCCGAAGTTTCATCTCACGGAAAACGCCTTCGCGCTGGAGCTTTTTCTTCAGCGCACGAAGCGCCTGATCGACGTTGTTGTCGCGAACACTCACCTGCATATGGTGTCACCACCTTTCTAAGTTGAAGTTGCATCGGTACGCAGGAAGTGGCCGTATAGCAAAGCCGCATTAGCTTGTCTACCATGCCATGAAGGAGGATCCGATGACCCAAGATGCCATGCGCCTGACCGACAAGCTGATCGAAGCGGCCCTGCCGCATGTGGCGTTCGATGGCTGGAGTCCCGCCACTTGGTCCCATGCCGTCGCCGACGCCGGGGTCGATCCGGGCCTTGCGCGGGCGCTGTGTCCGCGCGGCGCGGTGGATCTGGCGCTGGCCTTTCACCGGCGCGGTGACCGGCAGATGGTCGCCGCGCTGCAGGCCGAGGATCTGTCGGCCCTGCGGTTCCGCGACCGGATCGTCCGCGCCGTGCGTCTGCGCATCGAGGCGGTCGAACCCCACAAGGAAGCCGTGCGTCGCGGCACCACGCTGTTTTCGCTGCCCCAATACGCCCCCGACGGCGCCCGTGCGATCTGGGGCACGGTCGATACGATCTGGACCGCTCTGCACGACAGCTCGGATGACATCAACTGGTATACGAAACGCGGCACGCTGGCGGCGGTCTATGCCGCGACCGTGCTGTTCTGGCTGGGGGACGATTCGCCGGGGCATCTGAATACATGGGACTTTCTGGATCGGCGGATCGACAACGTGATGCAGATCGAAAAGACCAAGGCGCAGATCCGCAAGAACCCGCTGCTGCGCCCGCTGATCGCCGGGCCGGCATGGCTGACGCGGGGGGTGAAAGCGCCCGGCGCGAACCGGTTTCGCGACATGCCGGGGTCGGTTGACCGTCAGGGATGATCGGGTCGGCGGGGCAAGGCGATCAACAAGGAAGCAGTGCATGAAAGCTATCGAAATTTCCCGGCCGGGCGGCCCCGAGGTTCTGACCCCGGTCGAGCAGCCCGCCCCCGAACCCGCCCATGACGAGATCCGGATCCGCGTCGCCTATGCCGGCGTGAACCGCCCCGACGCGCTGCAACGGGCAGGGCGTTACGATCCGCCGGCCGGGGCCAATCCGCTGCCGGGGCTGGAGGTCTCGGGCGAGGTCGAGGCGATGGGCGCCGGCGTCACCGGCTGGCGTCTCGGCGACAAGGTCTGCGCATTGGTGCCCGGCGGAGGCTATGCCGAACTGGTCGTGACCCCCGCCGCCCACGTCATGCCGGTGCCCGACGGCATGGACCTGCGCGAGGCCGCCGGCCTGCCCGAGACCTACTTCACCGTCTGGACCAACGTCTTTCTGCGCGGCAACCTGAAGGCCGGTGAGCGTTTCATGGTCCACGGCGGCACCTCTGGCATCGGCACCACGGCGATCCAATTGGCCCACGCGTGGGGGGCACGGGTGTTCGCCACCGCCGGATCCGCCGAGAAACTCGCGGTCTGCGAGCAACTGGGGGCCGAGGCCGCGTTCAACTACAAGACACAGGATTTCACCGCGCTGATGCAAGAGCAGGGCGGCGCGGACCTTATTCTGGATATGGTCGGCGGCTCGTATATCCAGCGCAATCTGGACGCTCTGGCGATGGACGGGCGGCTGGTCCAGATCGCGTTCCTTGAGGGGCCGGAAGTTCCGGTGAACTTCTCCAAGCTGATGGGGAGGCGTCTGACGTTCACAGGCTCGACCCTGCGCCCGCAGAGCAACCTTGCAAAGGCCGGTATCGCCCGCGATCTGCGCCGCCATGTCTGGCCGTTGCTGGCCAACGGGCGTCTCAAGCCGGTCATCGACAGCGAGTTCTCGCTGGCCGACGCCGCCAAGGCCCATACCCGGCTGGAGGCCGATCACATCGGCAAGGTCCTGTTGAGCGTTGCGTGATCAGTTGCCCGAATTGGCGCCCGAGATGTCGCCCGAATTGGCGCCCGGTTTATCACACGCAGTGTCACAGGACCTGGCGCAGGGTCCGGGGATCTGAACGATTGCCCCCGCTGACCCCCGGTTAATCGGCCAATGGGTCATCGTGGACGCCACCCGGCCCCGGCGCCGCAGGCGCGGTTTCCGCCCGTCCGCGCGACGGATCAAGCCGCTTGCCCAGATCGCCAAGGCTCTGGCGGATCGCACGGCGGTCCTCGGGCAGGAACTCCGACACGGCCACCTTGTCCAACAACAGACCCGCATGTTCCGCCAACAGCGGCGCGGCCTTGGGGTGGGCGATCTGATCCAGCTGCCGCAAGGCCCCGGCGATATGGGTCGCGATCAACAGGTTAGAGCAGATCGCATCCCGCAGCGGCGAAAACGCCAGATCCAGCAGTTCCGCGACCGAACTGCCCGGAAGCACGACGCGCACGTCGCCGTCGGGGCCGGGCAGATGACGACCATCGCTCATCCGGCTGACGGGACGGCTCAGCGCCGAGGAGATCCGGTTGACGCAGGCAATCGCCGTGAAGGTGTCGTTTACGCCGGGCGAGAGCCCCCGCAAGGCAATCTCAAGCAGCAGGCGGATCGAGAAATCGACCGATTGCGCCTGACTGCGCGAGGGCGACAGGGATATCGCGCCCAGCAGTGCCTTGATGGTGTCCTCGGTCAGCCGGTCCTGACCCTCGGCCACGATCAGCGGCACGCCGGCCAGAACGAAGCCTCCGACCCCGGTCTGGAAGCGCAGGCACACGCCGCAGTCGGTCGCGATGCCGATCAGCGTGGGCTGATCGATGCGGGTCAGGTAGCCGTCCTCGGGGGCGTCGATGGTGTACGACAGCGCATTTGCGGCCGATGAGGCGTCCCGGTCGGGCGCGTCGGTGCCGCGCTGCATCATCTGGTCGATCTCGCGCGACAGCGACTGGCCGATGGCGCTGATCTCGTCGTCGATGGTGACGTTCGAGGCCACGTGGCGCACGAAATAGATCAGTTGTACCACGCAGATCAGCGCCAGCGCGGCGGTCAGCAGGGTGGTGATCTCGGGCACGAAATCGTCGCGGGTGAAGAACAGCGCATTCAACGCGAACAGGAAGGTGCCGCCGAAGATGCCAGCGGTGATCTGGATCGTCAGTTCGGATGTGAAACGTTGCAACAGCCGGGGCCCGATGTTGCCCGCCGCCAGCGTGAAGACGATCAGCGTCAGCGAATAGGCCAGCGACAGGGCGGTGATCGCCCCCGTCGCCACCGCGGCGTGAAAGTCGACCGCGGTTGCGGCAGACGGCGTGATCGCAAAGACATGAAACCCGTTCTGATCGGCCAGATGATCGACCCACACCGACAGGGCCCCAAGCCCCAGAAGCGCCGTCGCCAAAAGCGCGGGCAGGGTGAAGAAGATCAGGAACGGTCGATGCAGGCCGGTGCTGTCGGTGACGCCCGTGCGCCCCGGGGAACGATGGGTCATCGGATGCCGTCCATCAAGGCGTCGGACAGGGCGCAGTCGCGGCGGACATCGGGCGCGCATTGGCGAAAGTCCAGATCCCGGTCCAGACAGATCCGCACCTCTTGGATGCGGTCGGCCTTGCAGGTGACGGTGATCATGTCGGGGGCCAAAGCGGGGTTGGCCTCAAGGAACGCCTCTTCGACGACGGCGGCGGGCAGGGTGACGGCGCGGTCGAGCTTGCGGAAGACCGGCGGGCGCTTGACCTTGCCATAGGCCTCGCGGGCCTCGTCGTAATACTGCTGCCCCGACAGCCCCGAGCATCGCCCGTGCTTTTTCCACTGATACCATGCCAGCCCGGACGACCCCATGATGTCGGTCATCTTGCCGCTCATCCGCCGGGACGGGTCGCGGGCGGCGGTGGTGCAATAGCTGGGCCAGCCCTGTTCGAACTGCGGCCACAGGCCGTGCAGTGTCCAACCATACTCATGCCGTGGATCGCATTGATCCGCCCCGCGGGAATCACCCTCTTGGGCGCACCAGTTGGGCGACCAGCTTAGCGACAGGACGTAATAGTCGAACTGCCCGGCGGCTTCGCCCTTGGCGCTGGCGGGGCCGGTGGTCGCGGGGATGGTGGCTTGCAGGGTCAGTAGGGTCAGCAGGGTCAGCAGCAGCCGGACGGCTAAACGCATTTTCTCTTTCCTCCGGGTCGGTGGATGACTATATAGCCCACAGCTTCCCCGAAAACGAGGAATGGTTCCATGAAGGAGCCGCCGATTTCCCGGCACGGGGAAGATGTGTCAAAGGAGACCACCGATGAACAAACCGATTATGGCGAAAGCGACAGCCGTCTGGCTGGTCGACAACACCACGCTGACCTTCCGGCAGATCGCGGAGTTCGTCGGCATGCACGAGCTTGAGGTTCAGGGCATCGCCGATGGCGACGTGGCTCAGGGCGTCAAGGGCTTCGATCCCGTGGCCAACAACCAGCTGGATCAGGCCGACATCGACAAGGCCGAGAAGAACCCGCTGATCAACCTGAAGCTCAAGTTCAACGCCGCCGCCGTCGGCGAGGAAAAGCGTCGCGGTCCGCGTTACACGCCGCTGAGCAAGCGTCAGGACCGGCCCGCTTCGATCCTGTGGCTGGTCAAGTTCCACCCCGAGCTGACCGACGGTCAGGTCAGCAAGCTGGTCGGCACCACCAAGCCCACCATTCAGGCGATCCGCGAACGGACGCATTGGAACATCTCGAACATCCAGCCCATCGACCCGGTGGCGCTGGGCTTGTGCAAACAGTCCGAACTGGACGCCGCCGTGCAGAAGGCCGCCGCCAAACGCGCCCGCGAAGGCGAGGTGATGTCGGATGACGAGCGTCGCAAGCTGGTCTCGACCGAGCAGTCGCTGGGCATGGACACCGAACCCCGCATCCCCACCGCGATCTCGGGGCTCGAGACCTTCAGCCTGTCCGAAAACAAGGACACCCCCGAAGAGGACGACGACGAGGATGCCCGCAAGGGCGGCGACATCGTCGACGCCGAGAGCTTCTTCAACCTGCCGTCGGATCAGCCCGACGAGGATGACGACGACAAGTAAGTCCCCGTCTTCTGACTCCGCGTCTTCGGCACGGAACAGGATCAGGCCCCCGCAGCGTTGCGGCGGGCCTTTTTCGTGGTGGTCTGTCAGGGGGGCAGCCGGCGGGGGGCAATGGGGGGGGCAGTCGGGGAGGCGGCTAGAACTTGCGGCGGGCTTTCAGCGCGGCGGAAATCGTGCCGTCGTCCAGATAATCCAGCTCTCCGCCGATGGGCACGCCTTGCGCCAGCGAGGTCACCTCGACCCGGTCCCCCAGTTGGTCGGCGATGTAATAGGCGGTGGTCTGGCCGTCGACGGTGGCGTTCAGCGCCAGCACAATCTCCGAGACCTGCTCGGTCACGACCCGGTCCAGCAGTTTGGGAATGCGCAATTCCTCGGGGCCGATGTCGTCCAGCGCCGACAGGGTGCCGCCCAGCACATGATACCGCCCCTTGAAGATCCGCGAGCGTTCCATCGCCCACAGGTCCGCCACATCGGCCACCACGCAGATCTGGCCGTTGGCGCGGGCGTTGTTCTGGCAGATCGGGCACAGGTCGCCGGTGCCGATATTGCCGCAGTTCAGGCATTCCCGCGCGGTGTCGGCCACGGCCTGCATCGCTTCGGCCAAGGGCGACAATTGCCGCCCCCGGTGTTTGACCAGATGCAGCACCGCCCGCCGGGCCGAGCGTGGCCCAAGACCGGGAAGCCGCGACATCAGCGCGATCAGCGTGTCGATCTCGCCGGTGTCCGGGGCGGCGCCCATCGTGTCGTCGGGTGTGTTCGCGGGTGCGTGTTCGGGCGGGTGCCGCAGGCCCTCGGGCCGGTCGTCGGGATCATTGCTCATGCCGTGACCCCCGGTGCCGGACGCCACGCGCTCGCCCTTACCCGGTGCGCGGGTGGGACGGGGGCGGGCCAGCAGGCGGCCTTGGAGCGGGGAAGATCGCGCAGGACGGGTCCCCTAGAACGGCAGTTTCATGTCGGCGGGAAGGCCCATCGCCTGGGTGATCTTGGCCATCTCTTCCTTGGAGGTCTCGCTTGCCTTTTCCTGCGCGTCCTTGATGGCGGCAAGGATCAGATCCTCGACCACCTCACGGTTTTCGGCGGTGAATAGCGAGGGGTCTATCTGCAGGCCGGTCAACTCGCCCTTGGCCGTCGCCGTGGCCGTGACCATTCCGGCGCCAGCGGTGCCGGTCACGGTCATCGCCGCCAGTTCTTCCTGCATCTCCGTCATCCGGGTCTGCATTTCCTGCGCGGCTTTCATCATCTTGGTCATGTCGCCAAGACCGCCCAATCCGCCAAGTCCTTTAAGCATGTCGATATCTCCTAGTTTTCTTCGAAAGGGTCCCATTCGTCATCGACCTCGGGCAGCGCTTCCAGCGCGGCTTCGGCCTGAATGCGGTCGAAGGGAATGACGTTGGATATTTTCGCCTTGGGGAAGGCCGACAGAACGGCCTGCACAAGGGGGTGTTCGCTGGCCTGACGCTCCATCTCCAGCCGCTCGGCGTCGCGGGTTTCGGCGATGGTGTCGCCGCCGCCCTCGGCGGTGACGCTGACGGCCCAGCGGGCGCCGGTCCAGCCCTGAAGCCGCTGGCCCAGACGTTGGGCAAGGTCGCGCGGGGCGCTGTCGTCGGGCTGAAACTCGATCCGGCCGGGCTGATAAGAGACCAGCCGCAAGGTCGTCTCGACCTCGACCAGCAGTTTCACGTCGCGGTTCTGGCGGATCAGATCGACCACCGCGTCGAAGTTCGCGAACCGCGCCAGCGCGGCCTGCTGCGAGGGGGCGATGGCGGGTGCGGCGACGGACCCGATGCCGGCAACCGCGCCGCTGGCCTGCGGCGTGCCGGGCGGGGGCGTGTGCGTGGGGGTGTGTTCGGTGGCACCCGGTTGCGACTGGGGGGCCGCGTGATGCGAGCCGGACGGGGCTGGTTGCCCCGGCTGCCCCGGTTGACCGGAGGTCTGGACAGGCGCCGAGAGCGAGGGCGCCGGCGCGTCCTGCAACCGGCGGATCAGATCCTCGGGCGAGGGCAGGGTCGAGACGTGGGTCAGCCGGATCACCGCCATCTCGGCGGCCATCATGGCGTTGGGGGCGGCGGACACCTCTTCCAGCGCCTTCAGCAGCATCTGCCACATCCGCGTCATCGCCCGCATGGGCAGACGTTGGGCCAGACCCTGACCACGGGCACGCTCATCGGGGCCGACGGTGGGGTCTTCGGCGGCATCGGGCGTGATCTTGATAACCGAGATCCAATGGGTGATTTCGGCCAGATCGCGCAGCACCGCCAGCGGGTCGGCGCCGTCGGAATATTGCGCCGACAACTCGTTCAGCGCGCCGGCTGCGTCGCCAGCCATGATCAACTCGTAAAGATCCAGCACCCGGCCCCGGTCGGCCAGCCCCAGCATGGCGCGGACCTGATCGGCGGTGGTCTCGCCCGCGCCGTGGCTGATGGCCTGATCCAGCAGGCTCATGGCGTCGCGGACCGAGCCTTCGGCGGCGCGGGTGATCAGCGCCAGCGCATCGTCGTTGATCTGCGCATCCTCGCGACCGGCGATGGTCTGCAGGTGGTCGATCATCACCTCGGGCTCGATCCGGCGCAGATCGAAGCGCTGACAGCGCGACAGCACGGTGACGGGCACCTTGCGGATCTCGGTCGTGGCGAAGATGAATTTCACATGGGCGGGCGGTTCTTCCAGCGTCTTCAGCAGCGCGTTGAACGCGCTGTTGGACAGCATGTGAACCTCGTCGATGATGTAGATCTTGTAGCGGGCGCTGGCCGCCCGGTAATGCACGCTGTCGATGATCTCGCGGATGTCGCCGACGCCGGTGCGGCTGGCGGCGTCCATCTCCATCACGTCCACGTGGCGGCCTTCGGAAATGGCGGTGCAATGCTCGCACTGGCCGCACGGATCGGTGGTCGGGCCGCCTTCGCCGTCAAGGCCGATGCAGTTCATCCCCTTGGCGATGATCCGCGCGGTGGTGGTCTTGCCGGTGCCACGGATGCCCGTGAGGATGAAGGCCTGCGCGATGCGGTCGGCGGCAAAGGCGTTCTTCAGCGTGCGCACCATCGCGTCCTGACCGATCAGGTCAGCGAAGGTCGCCGGACGGTATTTCCGGGCCAGAACCTGATAGCCGGTATCGGGGGTGTCGTTCATTGTGCCTCGGGGTGCCTTGGGGGTGGTAGCTGGGTTTAGCCAAACCTAAGGGCAGGGCGGGACAAGGTCCACCGCTAGTCGCGCCTTGGGGCGGCTAGAGAAGCCACAGCACGATGCCGACAGCCGCCGCCCCCACCGACAGCGACATCGACAGAATCGTAAGCCGCCGCCGGCTTAACGATCGGGCCTGATGGCGATCCATCTTGTTCAGCGTGGCGCAGGCCTGACGCCGGGCCGCCCAGAAGATCATGATGGCAATCAGAACGAAGACCGAGGCCACCAGCTTGGCCACCCACGTCGGCTCGAACGGGCCGAAAACGGCCCGCAGGCCGACGGCCACAGCCAGCGCGGCCATGCCCGTGCGCAACCATCCCGCGAATGTCCGCTCATTGGCGAGAATCGTGCGATCTTCGGCCCAGTCCGTCCGGGTTTCCGCAAGGCCAGACCGAGGATCGGACGAGGCGGAGCCGTCGTCGGATTTTGCCGTTTCGTCCGGGCCTGCGTCGTCAGCCTTGGCGGCGGACGCGTTGTCCATATCCTGAGCACTCATGCCCAAGTTGTAGGGCGCGCCCGCGGATCGCCCAGATGAAAATGCCGGGAGAGTTTCGCGGATAGGGCAGGACGATTATGCGGGGACGGTAAGACGGGAGACGATAATGGGGGGGATAGGGTGAGAGGCTGAACACGACCCGAGCAAAACTCGTTGCGGCTGCTTCCTTCCGGACCTGACCGGGTTGGCAAGACGCTCGCCCGCGCCAACCTCTCAGGGTGGGATATAAGTGGCCGATGCGCCGGACGCAAGCCCGAGGACCCGTGCCAGAGGCACCAAAACCCGCCGGAACCGCCCGATCGCGGCACCAAATGCGTGGCTGTGGCTAAAGGTGCAGCCGAAGTTGCGCGAATCCGCTTGGCAGATCGCCGTCGTCGGTGATCCGCAGACCGCGCAGATCGTCCATACATTGACGCGCCTGCGGGGCGGTCTGGAACAGGACGCTGGTGTCCGGCATCTGGGCGAACGACCACCGGTTGGGCCGCTGAACCCGGGTCAGGTCCCGTGACCCAAGATCGTCCAGCAGCACCTCGCGGACGCTTTGATGGTCGCCGATGTCGGGCTGCTCGGCGGGGCGCAATCCGGCGGTGCACCGCGCGTCCTGAACCAGATTTATCCTGTAGTCGCTGGCCGCCAGCACGAAGCGGCCGCGTGGACGGACCGGATCGCCCTGATATCGAAGGTCGCGGATCCGGTAGGCCGCGGGCTCGACGACGCGGAAGCCCGCATCGTAGCGGGCGGGCTGGGACAGATCGATGCTGAATTCCAACGGGGCCAGCATCTCGAAGTTATAACTGGGGAAACCGGATCGCAGCAGGGGCATGTCGGTGCTGCCGGGCCGGATCTGGTGAAAGGCGCTGACGGCGCACTCAAGCCACTCGACCACCGCGGCGCCCGAGATGCACAGCGCCCCCAAACGGTTGGGATAGGCGTAAAGATCGGCCACGTTGCGCAGGCTGATGTCGCCTGCGTCCACATCGGTATAGTTCTGCGGACCCGGCAAGCCGCCGGCCCGGAACGGGGCCGAGGCGGACAGCAGCGGCAGCCCGTCATAGCGGCCTCCGGCCAGCCGCCGGGTCAGAAAGCGGCGCTGGGCCCCGGCGACGAAGCACGAGACCGGGTCGGGCATGAGCCGGGCGAAATAGGTGTGCAGCCGGTGATCGCTGCGCCCGACCTTCTGGCGCATATGATCCAGAACGCGGGCGTGATCCTTGGCGACGCGCCCCATGATCCGGTCGCAACTGTCGACAGTCGGCCGGGTGTCGCAGCCCTCGGTGCGGAAGATCGGTGCAAGCTCGGTCCGGTGCTCGGCGATGACCCAGCCGCTGTCGGTCCGCTCCAGCGCCACATCGACGATACCCAGATGCGAGCCGTTCGATCCGGGCAGGACGGCAGGCTTGCCGAACAGGGTGCCGCCGCTGGTGTCGATACCCGGAATGGCCGTGCGCAAGGGTTTGGTCGGGGTCTCGGTCGTGGCGTCAGTCGCGGGGGAAAGAGCGTCCGCGGCCACCGGCCCATCGTCGAAGGCCGCATAGATGCCAGAGGTCTCGGCAGCCGGGAAAAGCTGGTGCGAGTGTCCGGCCAGCACGACATCGATCCCGTCAAGGGCTGCCAGCGCCGCCGCGGCATGCTCGCCCCCGGCCACATGCTGGCCGTCGCCGATGCCCGAATGGCACAGCGCGATCACCACATCGGCCCCGCGGGCGCGCAGTTCGGGCAACCACCGGCGGGCCGCGTCAAGGATGTCGCTGGTGCCGACCTGCGGTGCCAGATGCGCCTCCCACAGGGTTGTCTGGGGGGGCAGAAAACCAAGAATGCCGAAGTTGACCGCATGGGCGTTGCCATCCACGTCATGCACCACGCGCGGCAGGATCAGATAGGGGGGGAGCAGCGGGGCGGGTTCGCCGTTGCCCGCGGCCGGATCGCGCGTCTCGGCCTTAGCCGCCCCTGTCCCCGAGCCTGTGCGATGAAGATTTGCGCCTGTGACCGGATGCCGGGCCGCGGTCAGCACGGTTTCCAGATAGGGCAGGCCATAGTTGAAGTCGTGATTGCCGACCGTCGCTGCGTCATAGTCCAGCTGGTTCATCGCCTTGATCATCGGATGCACGCTGCGTCGGGGGCCGGACCCGTTCAGCGCCGCGTCCAGATCCCCCATCGGCGTGCCCTGCAGCGTGTCGCCGATGTCGAACAGCAGACTGTTGGCCGCCGTCCCGCGACGCGCCCGGATCAGCGAGGCGGTCCGGGCCAGCCCGATCCGGTGGTTGTCGCGATCGGCCAGGTAGTCATAAGGCAGGATGTTCATATGCAAATCCGAGGTGGCCATGATCCGCAGGTGGACACAGCAACGCCCCTCGGGGGTCTGAAAATCGTGATCGGACTTCATCGGCGGCTAAGAGCGTATCCCATGCAATCCCTCCCGGGGCTGGCTTCGGCGGACAAGAGGTAGCACACTTATAGGTTGTATAACTAATCAATGAGTCAATTTAGGCTTGCGGTCAATTCTCTTTGCGTCTGCAAGGAAAGATTGTCACAAAGCCGGGGGTTGGCTTGCCGAACTGAGGATTGTGGACATGAAGATTGCCGAGACGGTCACCTTCGGGGGCGCCTCTCTGGACCGGGCCGGGGTTGAACGGCGCGATCCCTCGGTGGTCGATTCGCTTCGGCGCGACCCCGCCAGCCGGGTTTTGGCCCTGTGGCGCGGCAAACCCATGGTGGATATCCGCAGCCGGGACCGTCTGGTCTGGCTGGGCACCGACGATCCGCTGCTCAGCGCCGCGCCGCTGGTTCTGCTGTGCCGCGACGGGCAGGGCGCGCGCTTTGCGGCGGATGTGTCGGACTGGCAGCCGACGGACCCCGACGACATGGCCGAGCCGCTGTTCTATGACCCAACCGAACAGCACCACCCGGATCAGCCGGACCATCACCGCTTTGTCGAATTGCGCAGCGCGATGGCCCTGCTGGACCCGGCTGAGGCCGAAATGGCCGCGATGGCCAAATCGGTTCTGGACTGGCACCGGACGCACCGTTTCTGTTCCACATGCGGACACGAAAGCGCGTCCAGCCACGGCGGGTGGCAGCGCAGTTGCCGGTCCTGCGGACGCCAGCATTTTCCGCGCACCGACCCGGTGGTCATCATGCTGATCTGCCACGGCAACGACGTGCTGCTGGGCCGGTCGCATCATTGGCCCGAAGGCATGTTCTCGTTGCTGGCGGGCTTTGTCGAACCCGGCGAGACGGTCGAGGCCGCCGTGCGCCGCGAGGTGGCCGAAGAGGTCGGCGTGCGGGTGGCCGAGGTGGACTATCTGGCCAGTCAGCCCTGGCCCTATCCGTCGTCGCTGATGATCGGCTGCCGGGGGCGGGCGGTCAGCCGCGAACTGATCGTCGACCCGGTCGAGATCGAGCAGGCCCAGTGGGTCAGTCGCGAAGAGGTGATGGAGGTCTTCGCCGGCAACCGCACCGACATGCTGCCGGCGCGCAAAGGCTCCATCGCGCAGTTCCTTTTGTGGAACTGGCTTGCGGATCGGCTGGAATAACGAAAAACTGGCAATGAAGCCGGGGAAGCCTTTCGGCCCTGCCACGGTCAGACCCTATTGCGGGCGCAGGTCATTTGCGGTTTCGTGCCGGCTGGACAGACACATGAAGACAGGGCGTTTCACCGAATGCAATTCTCTACCAAGGAAGATGTCGAAGCGCCGATCGAGTATGTTTTCAGCCAATTGACCGATTTCGACGGGTTCGAGCGGGCCGCCCTGCGGCGCGGCGCCGAGGTCGAGCGTGTGTCAGGCGACGCCAGCGCAGCGGTGGGCACCGCGTGGAAGGGCCGCGCCGAGTTTCGCGGCAAGGAGCGCAGTTTTACCGCCGAGATCGTGAAATGCGATCCCCCCAACGACATGGCACTGCGCGCCCGGTCCGACGGATTCGATATCAATGTCGTGGTCGAGCTTGTCGCCCTGTCGCCCAATCGCACCCGGATGCGCATCGCGGTCGAACTGAAGCCGCGGATCCTGTCGGCCCGGCTGGTGATGCAATCGGCGCGGCTGGCCAAACATACGCTGACCAAGCGGTACAAGGAACGGATCAAGAATTTCTCGATGGATCTCGACGCCCGTTACCAGCGCAGCAAGGCCTGACCCGCGGCGGGTCAAGTCACCGCCGGTTGGGCGAGGCGGGGTAGACGCCCAGAACCGTCTGTTCGGAACAGAAATAAGCCAGCTCATCCAGCGCCAGCCGGACGTTTTCGTCGTCGGGGTGGCCCTCGATATCGGCATAGAACTGGGTGGCCGAGAAGGACCCGCCGACCATGTAGCTTTCCAGCTTGGTCATGTTGACGCCGTTGGTCGCGAACCCGCCCATCGCCTTGTAAAGCGCCGCCGGGATGTTGCGGACCTTGAACACGAACGAGGTCATCATGGTGCCTTCGCCGCGCCGGGAAAGATCCTCTTGCGCGGCCATGATCAGAAAACGGGTCGTGTTCTTGTCGTGATCCTCGATGTGACGGGCCAGCACATCAAGCCCATAGATCTCGCCGGCCAGTTCGGACGCCAGCGCCGCCATCTCGGGCTTGGCCTGCTTGGCGACAAGCTGGGCCGATCCAGCGGTGTCGGCGCCGGTCACGCGGTGGATGCCGTGCTTGGCCAGAAAATCGCGGCACTGGCCCAGCAGGACCGGATGGCTCATGGCCTGTGTGATCTGGTCCAGCGGCGTGCCGGGGACCGCCAGCAGGTTGATGTGCACCCGCACGAAAGCCTCGTCGATGATGTGCAGGCCGGACTGGGGCAAAAGGTGGTGAATGTCGGCCACCCGGCCATAGGTCGAGTTTTCGACCGGCAGCATCGCAAGCTCGGCCTGACCGGTGCGGACGGCGTCGATCACGTCCTCGAATGTGCGGCAGGGCAGGACCGTCATTCCCGGGCGCGCATCGTGGCAGGCTTGGTGGGAATAGGCGCCCAATTCTCCTTGGAAGGCTATGCGTCCGTTCATTTTTTCAAGAAACCGATAAAAAGGGCAGTTGGTTGCGGTAACTACACCTTGCGATACCCGAGGGGAAGCGGATAGATAGCGCCCACACAGGCCTCAAAAGCGAGATCTCACATGTTTGACACTATGACGCTGACGAAAATCATCGGCGCTGGTTGCGGCGCCCTGCTTGTATTCCTTCTGGGCAACTGGGCCGCAGAGACTATCTACGAGCCGGGCGGCGGTGGTGACCACGGCGAGGAAACCGCGTCCTATGTGATCGAAGTTGCCGACGCAGGCGGCGACGGCGGTGGCGACGATGCCCCCGAAGTCGATTTCGCGACGGTGATGGCATCCGCCGACGCCGGCAAGGGCGAGCGCGTCTTCTCGAAGTGCAAGGCGTGCCACAAGCTGGAAGACGGCGCCAACGGCACCGGCCCGCATCTTTACGGCGTGGTCGACCGCGAGGTCGCCTCGGTCCCCGGCTTCGGGTATTCCGGTGCGCTCAAGCCGGTCGCGGACGTCTGGACGCCCGAGAACCTCAGCGGTTTCCTGGAAAGCCCGAAGAATTTCGCGCCCGGCACCAAGATGGGTTTCGCCGGCCTGCGCAAGGTCGAGGATCGCGCCAATCTGATCGCCTATCTCGACACCATCGGCGGCTAGGCACGGCAGGCCGGACGCCCGTATGGGCCCCAGCCCCGGACCCCTATCCAGCACAGCATCGCAAAGGCCGCCCCACCGGGCGGCCTTTTGCGTGGGGGATGCGCCTGATGCTTCGGGATGCGCCGGGGGAAACCGCCGTTTGACGCGGCGCAGGATCACGCAATCGCAATTGGTGGTTTGCTTTCCGGAACTTTACCTTACTCTTAAGGCAGTGGCCGCTTGCGGGCGGCCCGATCAGCCAGCGCAGAGCAATGAGGAGGAGCGGATGCGACAGGCCTATCACCCGGCCCATCAACAGCGAGCAACCCGGCAGGTGGACGCCGCCGTCGTCACGGCTTCCAGTGACCACGGGTCCGGGCGGACTGTGCGAACACGGCTCGCGGCGCTGTCGCTGGCGGGCATGGGGATCGCTCTTGCACTGATGCTGCTGTTGTTGTCGGGCCTGCAGGCCCGCGCCGAAAACCACATGGCGCCCGTTCACGGCATCTCGACCTATGGCGAGCTGAAGTACCCCGCCGATTTCGAACATCTGGACTATGTGAACCCCGACGCGCCCAAGGGCGGCGAGATCTCGCAGTGGGCGTTCGGCGAGTTCGATTCGATGCACCCCTATACGATCAAGGGGCGCGCGGGGCGCTATTCCTCGATCTTCTTCGAAAGCCTGCTGACCGGCACCGCCGACGAAATCGGCAGCTATTACGGCCTTCTGGCCGAAAGTCTGGAATTCCCCGAGGACCGCAGCGAGGTGATCTTCAACCTGCGCCCCGAGGCCAAGTTTTCCGACGGCAGCCCCCTGACCGCCGAAGACGTGCTGTTTTCCTTCGAACTGCTGCGCGACAAGGGCCTGCCCAGCTTTCGCGCCCAGTTGACCAAGAAGGTCGAAAGCGTCGAGGTGCTGTCGCCCCAGCGCATCCGCTATGTCTTTAAATCCGACGTGCCCACGCGGGATCTGCCGATGGACGTGGGCTCGCTGCCCGTCTTCTCGAAGAAACACTACATCGACAATGACCGCGACTTCGAGAAAGACAGCTTCGAGCCGCTTTTGGGGTCAGGGGCCTATGTTCTGGGCGAGGTGGATCGCGGCAAGTCCATCGTCTACCAGCGCAACCCCGACTATTGGGGCGCCGACCTGCCGATCAACATCGGTCAGAACAATTTCGACCGGATCAAGGTGATTTATTTCGGCGACTACAACACCGCGTTCGAGGGCTTCAAGGCCGGTACCTATACCTTCCGCGACGAAGCCTCGTCCAAGATCTGGGCGACGGCCTATGACTTTCCGGCGCTGGAAAAGGGCTGGGTCGTCAAGGCCGAGATCCCCCACAACATCAAGGCGCCCGGCCAGTCATTTATCTTCAACCTGCGCCGCGAAAAGTTTCAGGACCCCCGCGTCCGCGAGGCCATCGGCTTGATGTTCAACTTCCAATGGTCGAACGAAACGCTGTTCTATGGCATCTACGACCGCTCCAGCAGCTTCTGGGCCAACTCGGATCTGGCCGCCGAAGGGTCGCTGAGCGACCGCGAACGCGCCCTGTTGGAGCCGCTGGCCGATGTCCTGCCCGAGGGCGCCATGGACGACGAGCCGTTTTCCTATCCCAACGGCAGCGCCCGGCAGGTCGACCGCCGGATGCTGCGCCAAGCGGCCAAGCTGCTCGAGGATGCGGGCTGGCTGGTCGGCGACGACGGCATGCGCCGCAACGACAAGGGCGAGACCCTGCGGGTCGAGTTCCTGAACGACAGCCAGACCTTCGACCGGGTGCTGAACCCCTATGTCGAGAACCTGCGCCGGCTGGGCGTGGATGCGGTGCACAACCGGATCGACAACGCCCAGATGGAAAGCCGCACCCGGCCGCCCAGCTATGATTTCGACATCATCACCGACTTCCTTCAAACCTCGTACATTCCCGGCACCGAACTGCGTCAATACTACGGGTCTGAAACCGCCGACGGCTCGGTCTTTAACAAGATGGGCCTGAAGTCCAAGGCCGTAGACACCCTGATCGACCAGTTGATCGCCGCCGAGACCGAGGACGAGATGCAGGCCCGCATCAAGGCGCTGGACCGGGTGCTAAGGGCCGAGAAATTCTCGATCCCGCAGTGGTACAAGGGGGCCTTCACGGTTGCCTATTACGACATGTACCGTCATCCCGAAACTCTGCCGCCCTATGCGCTGGGCGAGCTTAGCTTCTGGTGGTACGACAAGGACCGGGCGGCGGAACTGAAAGCCGCCGGCGCGTTCTAGGCAGCGGTCCAAGGCAAACGGGAAACAGGAAGATCTGAATGGGTGCCTATATCCTCCGGCGACTGGCCCTCGTCATTCCGACGTTGATCGGAATCATGATCATCAACTTCACGCTGACCCAGTTCGTGCCCGGCGGCCCGATCGAGCAGATCCTTGCCCAGATGGAGGGCGAGGGGAACGTCTTTCAGGGCTTTGCCGGCGGCGGGGACGCGGGCGGTGCCAACGCCATCGGCGGCGACGACCGCTATCAAGGTGCGCGGGGCCTGCCGCCCGAGTTCATCGCGGATCTGGAAAAGCAGTTCGGTTTCGACAAGCCGCCCCTGCAACGCTTCTTCGAGATGATGTGGAATTACCTGCGCTTCGATTTCGGCGAAAGCTACTTCCGGTCGATCAGCGTCATCGATCTGGTGCTGGAAAAGATGCCGGTGTCGATCACGCTGGGCCTGTGGTCCACGCTGATCGCCTATGTGGTCTCGATCCCGCTGGGGGTGCGCAAGGCGGTTCGCGACGGGTCGAAGTTCGACAGCTGGACCTCGGGGCTGATCATCGTGGCCTATGCGATCCCGGCGTTCCTGTTCGCGATCATGCTGCTGGTGCTGTTCGCCGGCGGCTCTTACTGGAAGATCTTCCCGCTGCGCGGGCTGGTCTCGGACAATTGGGAAGAGCTTAGCCTGCTGGGCCAGATCGGCGATTACTTCTGGCATATCGCGCTGCCGGTGCTGGCGACCTCGATCTCGGGGTTCGCCACGCTGACACTGCTGACCAAGAACTCGTTTCTGGACGAGATCAAGAAGCAATACGTCGTCACCGCCAAAGCCAAGGGGCTTAGCGAGCGCAAGGTGCTTTATGGCCATGTCTTCCGCAACGCCATGCTGATCGTGATCGCGGGCTTTCCCGCGATGTTCATCGGCATCCTCTTCTCCTCCTCGCTGCTGATCGAGACGATCTTCTCGCTGGACGGTCTGGGCCGGCTGGGGTTCGAGGCCGCGTTGGCCCGCGACTATCCGGTGCTGTTCGGCACGCTCTACATCTTCGGGCTGATGGGGCTGGTGATCGGCATCCTGTCGGACCTGATGTATGTGCTGGTCGATCCCCGGATCGACTTCGAAAGCCGGGAGACCTGATCGCATGGCCCTGTCCCCCCTCAACCAACGGCGCTGGCGCAACTTCCGGCGCAACCGCCGGGCCTATTGGTCGCTGATCCTGTTCGTGCTGTTCTTCGGCCTGTCGCTCTTTGCCGAGCTTTTGGCCAACGATAAGCCCCTGCTGGTGAACTATCGCGGTGACTTCTATGTGCCCATCGCCAAGTTCTACCCCGAGACCGAGTTCGGCGGCGACTTCAAGACCGAAGCCATCTACCGCGATGTCGAGGTCGAATGCCTGATCGTCTCGGGCGGGCTCGACACCTGTTTCGACGCCCCTGATGAAGTTTTGGCCGACGCGCAGGACGGCACCGTGGACGGGCAGGAGATCGACAAGGGCTGGATGATCTGGCCGCTGATTCCCTATTCCTTCAACACCATCGTCGACATTCAGGGCGTCGCCCCGTCGCCGCCCGATGCCAACAACTGGCTGGGCACCGACGATACCAAGCGCGACGTGCTGGCACGGGTGATCTACGGCGTGCGGCTCAGCGTGATCTTCACCATCATCGTCACTGGCCTTGCCTCGCTGATCGGGGTCTTCGCGGGCGCGGTGCAGGGCTTTTTCGGCGGCAAGACCGACCTGATCTTCCAGCGCGTGCTGGAGATCTGGGCCTCGACGCCCTCGCTTTACGTCATCATCATCCTTTTCGCGATCCTCGGGCGAAGTTTCTGGCTACTGGTCTTCGTGTCGGTGCTGTTCGGCTGGCCCGCTTTGGTCGGTGTGGTGCGGGCCGAGTTCCTGCGGGCGCGCAACTATGAATACGTGCGCGCGGCGCGGGCGCTGGGGGTGTCCAGCTGGAAGATCATGTTCCGCCACATGCTGCCCAACGCCATGGTCGCCACGCTGACGCTGCTGCCGTTCATCGTGTCGGGCACCATCGGCATGCTGGCCTCGCTGGACTTTCTGGGCTTCGGCCTGCCCTCGGCGCTGCCCTCGCTGGGCGAGCTGACGTTGCAGGCCAAACAGAACCTGCAGGCCCCTTGGCTGGGGTTCACCGCCTTCATCACCTTCGCGGTGCTGCTGTCGCTGCTGGTCTTCATCTTCGAGGGGGTCCGCGACGCGTTCGACCCCAGAAAGACGTTTCAATGAGCCGCATACTGGATGTCCGGGATCTGGAGATCGCCTTTCGTCAGGACGGAGAAACCACCAGCGCCGTGCGTGGCGTGTCGTTCCACGTCGACACCGGCGAGACCGTGGCGCTGGTCGGCGAGTCCGGCTCGGGCAAGTCGGTGACGGCGCTGTCGACCGTGTCACTGCTGCCCGACAGCGCCCGCGTCTCAGGCTCGATCACCTATCAGGATCAGCAGATGGTCGGCGCGGACGAGGCGCTTTTGCGCAAGGTTCGCGGCAACGACATCAGCTTCATCTTTCAGGAACCGATGACCTCGCTCAACCCGCTGCACACGCTGGAAAAGCAACTGGCGGAATCGCTGGCGCTGCATCAAGGCCTCAGCGGCAAGGCAGCGCGTGCGCGGATACTAGAGCTGTTGCATCAGGTCGGCATCCGCGACCCCGAGGAGCGTCTTGGCGCCTATCCCCACCAGCTTTCGGGCGGACAGCGGCAGCGAGTGATGATCGCGATGGCGCTGGCCAACGGCCCCGAGCTTCTGATCGCCGACGAGCCGACGACCGCGCTCGATGTCACCATTCAGGCGCAGATCCTTGATCTGCTGGCGGATCTAAAACAGCGGTTGGGCATGAGCCTTTTGTTCATCACCCACGATCTGGCCATCGTCCGCAAGATCGCCGACCGGGTGTGCGTCATGCAGGGCGGCGAGATTGTCGAGGCCGGCCCCACCGCCGAGATCTTCGCCAACCCGCAGCACCCCTATACCCAAAAGCTGCTGGGCGCCGAGCCTTCGGGCCAGCCCGCCCCCGTCCCCGCCGACGCCCAAGAGGTGATCCGCACCGAGGATCTGCGCGTGTGGTTCCCCATCCAGCGCGGTCTGCTGAAGCGCACGGTGGGCCATGTGAAGGCCGTCAACGCCGCCGACCTGTCGGTCCGTCAGGGCGAGACGCTGGGCGTGGTGGGCGAATCCGGGTCCGGCAAGACCACGCTTGCCCTGGCGATCATGCGCCTGATCTCGTCCGAAGGGCGGATCCTGTACGAGGGCGAGGATATTCAGGGCTGGCGCTCGGGTCAGTTGCGGGGTCTGCGCAAGGACATGCAGATCGTGTTTCAGGACCCCTACGGCTCGCTCAGCCCGCGCATGACCATCGAACAGATCGTGTCCGAGGGGCTCAGCGTCCACGGGGTCGAGAAGGGGCGCAACCGGCGCGAGATGGTGGCAGAGATCCTGACCGAGGTTGGTCTGCGCCCCGAGATGATGGACCGCTACCCGCACGAGTTCTCGGGCGGGCAGCGCCAGCGCATCGCCATCGCCCGTGCCATGATCCTGAAGCCGCGCCTGCTGGTGCTGGACGAGCCGACGTCGGCGTTGGATATGACCGTGCAGGTGCAGATCGTCGATCTTCTGCGCGAGTTGCAGGCGAAATACGGGCTGGCCTATCTGTTCATCAGCCACGATCTGAAAGTCGTCCGCGCGCTCAGCCACAAGGTGATCGTGATGAAACAGGGCGACATCGTCGAGGCCGGGCCAAGTCAGGCCGTCTTCGACACACCCACCCATCCCTACACCCGCACCCTGCTGGCCGCGGCCTTCGATCTGCGGGCAGGGGCGGCCTAGCGACTACCGGGACGGGGCCGCCGCCGGGCGGGGCGGACAGACCATAAACGAGAAAGGGCGGCTCCTTCCGGGGCCGCCCTTTCTCGTAATCGGGTAGGGTAGGGGGGTCAGGGACCGACGGTCAGACAGGTCACCTGACGCGCGGCGAGGCGGCGGCAGGCAAGGTCGGCGCGTTCTTCGCTGAGGCCCACGAAATTCGCCTCGAACCCGTTCGAGCGCTGGATGACCTTGCGCAGGGCCTGATCAAGCGTCTCGATCTCGGCCAGGGCGGTCTTGAGCAGCACGCGCTCGGCCTCGTTGCGGGACCGGAACTTGCCCAGCGTGATGGCCCAGTGACGCCCGCCCGAGGTCGAGGCGCGGGTCACAACCTCGCGGCGCGGCTCGTCGGTCAGGGCGCGGGCGGCGGTGATGTAGGTGGGCTTGCCCGGGCGCGGCGCGGGGCGGGCGGCGATGGCCACCGCGCGGGTGACATCCGATGCCATGACGCTGCGGGCGGGTTCTGCGATCAGTGCGGCCTGACGGACCGGCGCGGTCTCGGGCTTGGGTGCGGTCGCAGTCACAGTCGCGGTGGCGGCTTTGGCGGCAGCGGCGATGACCTGAGAAATCGGACGCTCGACCGGGGCGATCGAGGCGACGCGGGTCGCCTCGGGTGTGGCTTCGGGCGACGCTTTGGCTACGGCGGCACCAACCTCGTCGCCAATGGCCGAGGCGAGGGCCGAATTCACACCCTCTTCCAGCGCGGCGACCATGGCTGCGGGCGGGGCTGCGGGGGCCGGACGGGCCGTGGGCCGGGCCGAGCGGCTGACGGCGGTCACGATGCGGATGGTCTTGCCAGCCACGCGCGACCCCGATCCGGCGACGCCGTCGCCTTCGTTGTCGCCACCGGCGACGCGGACGCCGCCCTTGCCGGCATAGGGAAGCGGCGCGGGCCGGCGGATCGCGACCCGGCTGGGGGCGCGGCGGAAGCCAAGGTCCATCAGTTCGGCCACCTTTGCGTTGCGCGTGGCCGAAGAGCGACCGCCGAAGACGGTGACGATCACCCGTTCCTGCCCACGCTCGGCCGAGGCGACCAGATTGAAGCCAGCGGCGCGGGTATACCCGGTCTTGATCCCGTCGGCGCCCTTGTAAGAGCCCAGAAAACGGCGGTTGGTGTTCGAAACCTGCTTGATCCCGGCATAGGTCGAGCGGCGCGAGAACAGGTTGTAATACTGGGGGTAATCGAAGAACAGGCGGCGGCCCAGCAGGGTCATGTCCTCGGCGGTGGACAGATGCCCCTTGGCCGTCAGGCCGTGGGCGTTGTGGAAGGTGGTGTTGCGCATCCCCAGCGCCCGCGCGGTGCGGGTCATGCGGCGTGTGAACGCGGCTTCCGATCCGGAAACAGCCTCGCCCAGGGCGGTGGCGGCGTCGTTGGCGGATTTCACGGCGGCGGCGCGGATCAGATACCGCAGGGCGATCTTCTGACCCGATTTCAGACCCAGCTTCGACGGCGGCTCTGACGCGGCGTTGCGCGAAATCTTGATCAGCGTGTCCAGCGACAGTTCACCGTTCTCGACCGCTTGGAAGGTGACGTAGAGCGTCATCATCTTGGTCAGAGAGGCCGGGTGAAGCCGTGTCTGCGCGTTTCGGGAATGCAGAACCTCGCCCGTTCGGGCATCGATAACCATGGCCGCATAAGGGGCCGCGGAAAGGTTCAGCGGGATCAGCAGCAACATGGCTGCCAGGGCACAACTGAAAAGCCATGCGCGTTTAAACTGCTCGGGACGCCTGTGCACGTCGGATACCTGTCTTTGCCTCGTTCCGATGCATCGACCGGAAACATGTTATTTTTATGAACCATAACACGGTGTGTTACATTTTTAAACAGTTCGCCCTTGCCGGGACCGCGCATACGCTTTTGCATTTTTAGAGCGATTTCGGATAGGGCGAGGTCAGGCCGCCGGAGGCTGGCCGCTCAACCCTTGGGGGAAAGGGGTTTGGCCGGTGCCGGGTCGCGGTGGTGCCGGGCGGACCCGGCCCGCCGATGGCGGATCGGGGGCGCATCCGGCGCGGAATTCTGGCAAAATGCAAAGGCGGGGCGGGGTTTGCGACGCGGTCTGCAAGACTTGCGCGAATCGACCGCCAGCACATTTGGCTTTGCGGCCGCCCTTGCTGCTTCAGATATCGTGCAGGATGCGGGGCAGAAGGTCGGGCAGGGTGTCCAGCCCCTCCAGCTTGTGAAAGCGCGGATGGGTGCGGGGCGGCTCGGCGTGTTCCAACTCCCACGTCAGACCGTGGGGAACGTGGACGCCCCAACTGCCGGCCTCAAGCGCGGGAATCACGTCCGAGCGCAGGGAGTTGCCGATCATCATCGCCCGGTCGGCCCCGTCGCCATGCTGCTGGAAGATCCGGGCATAGACGTCCGGGGTCTTCTCGGAGACGATCTCGACCGCGTCGAACCTTTCGCCCAGCCCCGATTGGGCCAGTTTGCGTTCCTGATCCAGCAGATCGCCCTTGGTGATCAGGATCAGGCGGAAATCGGGGGCCAGCGCCTCGATCGCCTCTTCGACGTGGGGCAAAAGCTCGATCGGGTGGCTCAGCATCTCGCGGCCGGCCTCCATGATCTCGGCGATGACGGGGGCGGGGACCTTGCCGGCGCTGACCTCGATCGCGGTTTCGATCATCGACAGGGTGAACCCCTTGATGCCATAGCCATAGTGACCAAGGTTGCGCCGCTCGGCAGCCAGTAGCCGGGCGTGCAGATCGCTGGTGTCGACATGATCCGCAAGCATGGTGGTGAAACGGTCCTGAGTCAGACGAAAGAAATGCTCGTTCTGCCAAAGGGTATCGTCGGCGTCGAAACCGATTGTCGTCAGCCCGGTCATTGCGCCCCCCTGCCTGGAAATCGGGGGTGTTCTGGCATGTTTGCGGGAAAGTGTCACTGCGTCCTCTTTTCATGACCGTGGCAGACTATATATTGACCATTCAGCCCCGGCGTCCCATGCCGCGCCTGTTCCAGCCCAAGCGGAGACCGATTTTGACCTTTAACGTGCATATGATGGCCGACGATCCGGACAAGCCGGACGGCGACGCCGGTGTCATAACGAAGGCCAAAACCAACACCCAGCGTCCGCCACTTTACAAGGTGATGCTGCTGAACGACGACTATACGCCGATGGAATTCGTGGTCCATGTGCTGGAACGGTTTTTCGGCATCAACCACGCTCAGGCGGTCGAGATCATGCTGGTCGTGCACAAGAAGGGGCTGGCGGTCGTCGGCGTCTTCAGCCACGAGATCGCCGAGACCAAGGTGGCGCAGGTGATGGATTTCGCCCAGCGGCATCAGCACCCCCTGCAATGCACAATGGAAAAGGAATAGGGCCCGGCCCGCCTTGCCATGATACAACACCGACTTTCCCTGGCGCTTGAGACGGGCGCGATTGCGCTGTCCGACACCGGCCCGATCTGTCTTTACGGCATTCACCCCGATGCGGGGTTGCAGCGGCTGGAGGGGGCTGCCCCCGACCGGCTGCACGCGATCCAAGGCTTCCGCCCCGAACATGACGCGCTGGCGCGGCAGGGGCTTTCGGTCGGGACCGGCCCCGCTGATCCTGCCAGTTGCGCCGCCGTTCTGGTGCAGGCGCCCCGCGCCCGCGCCCGTGCGCATCAGATGCTGGCCGAGGCGTGGGACATGGTCGTCCCCGGCGGTCTGATCCTGCTGGACGGTCAGAAAACCGACGGCATCGAAGGGCTGCAGCGCGATCTGCGCAAACGGCTCGAGACGTCCGGCGTGTTGTCCAAGGCCCACGGCAAGCTGGTCTGGTTCCTCCGGACCGAGGGCGACCCGCTGGCCGATTGGCGTCATCCCGCCATCGCCAGCCCCGAGGGCTTCGAGACCCGCGCCGGCGTCTTTTCCGCCGAGGCGGTCGATCCCGGCTCGGCCCTGTTGCTGCGCCATCTGCCGCCCCTGAAAGGGCGCATCGCCGATCTGGGCGCGGGCTGGGGCTATCTGGCGCGGGGCATACTGGCGTCCGAGGCCGTCACCCATCTGGATCTGGTCGAGGCTGACCGCACGGCGCTGGACTGTGCGCAGATCAACATCACCGATCCGCGCGCGACCTTCCTGTGGGAAGACGCCAGCGCCTACTCGGCCGAGCCTTACCACACCATCGTCACCAACCCGCCGTTCCACGTGGGCCGCGCCGCCGATCCGAAATTGGGGGCCGCGTTCATTGCCAATGCCGCCCGGTTGCTGAAACCCTCGGGCGTGCTGTGGCTTGTGGCAAACCGGCACCTGCCTTATGAAGGTCCGTTATCCGAGGCCTTCGCCCGGGTCGAAAACGTGACCTCTGAAGGCGGCTACAAGGTGATGCAGGCGTCGAAACCCCGTCGATCACGCTGAACCCTGTCCCGATGCGCGGGACAATGCGTGTCCGAAGCGAAAGGTGCTGAATGTCTTTTTCCATCGCTGGCCGCACGGCCATCGTCACCGGTGCCGCCAACGGCGTCGGTCTGGCCATCGCCCGCCACTTCGTCAGTCAGGGCGCCAATGTCGTCTTTGCCGACATGGATGAAAAACGTCTCAAGGCCGAGGTCGGCAAGGTCGCGGACGAAGACAGCCCCGCCCGTTATTTCGCCGGCGACCTGCGCGAAAAGCTGAATATCGCCAACCTGCTGTCGCTGACGCTGGATGCCTTCGACCGGGTGGATATTCTGGTCAATGCCGCCCGGCAGGTCATGGTCACCGACCCGATGGACGGCGACGACGACACGGTCGAGATGCTGATGCAGCAGAACGTGATCGCCGGCCTGCGGCTGAGCCAGCTGATCGCCAAGCGCATGATCAAACAGGGGGCCGAGGGGCCTGCGGATGCGCTGCAGGTGGGTTCGATCATCAATCTGTCGTCGATTGCCGCCCGGCGGACCCACCCCGATCTGATGGGCTATTCGATCGCGGCGGCGGCGTCCGAGCAGATGACACGGTCGATGGCGCTGGCACTGGCGCCCGAGCGTATCCGCGTCAACGCCGTGGCCTTCGGCAGCGTCATGTCCGCCAGCCTCAAACGGTCTCTGAAGGAACATGAAGAGCTGCGCGATCAGATCACCGAAACCACGCCGCTGGGCCGCATCGCGCGGGCCTCGGAACTGGCGAACACGGTGCAATATCTGGCGTCGGATGCCTCCAGCTTCGTCACAGGCTCGGTCGTGACCGTGGACGGCGGGCGTACGGTGCTGGATACGATCAGCCTGCCTGCGCATTAAGCTGGCGCGGGCTGCGTGCCCTTGTCAGGTGGGGTACTGCGCCTGACACTGGCGGGCGCGGTCCGAGGCGCGGCGCGCCAACTCCCGCTCTTTACGCTCCAACTCGGCCAGCTTGCGCCGTTCGGCGGCGGCATCGATGGACACCGGCTTGTCGCGCTGGATGACGCGGTCATCCCAGCAGCCACGCGCCACGGTGCCGCCGCTGCCGGTGCCAGTGCAGACGCGGAAGCGGGGGGTGACGGTGGTCTCGCTGGTCAGCGCATAGCCCCGGTCCAGATTCTGGCGGGTTTCGTCTATCAGGCTGCGAACGACCCGTAGGTCCTTGGTGCCTTCGGCGACACAGCGTTGCTGCGGTGTCGCGCATGCGGCAAGAAGTCCGAGCAGGGGCAAAAGGGCCAGGGATCGCATTGTGTCGTCCTTTGCTGACGATAAGGTGTAACCGCGCCGGAGAGCATTGGATTTCCGGCCCCGCTCACGATAGGGAACCGCCGCATGACAGACAACTTCGATGACAAGAAACATACCGCGTCGGCCTGGTTCCGCCAGTTGCGCGATCAGATCGTCGCGGCGTTCGAAGGGCTTGAAGACAGCCAGCAGGACGGCCCCTTTGCCGCGTTGCCCGCCGGACGGTTCGAGGTGACGCCGACCAAACGCCAGTCCGACGACGGATCGGACGCGGGCGGCGGGTTGATGAGCGTGATGCGCGGCGGGCGTCTGTTCGAGAAGGTGGGCGTGAACATCTCGACCGTGCACGGCAAGTTGGGCGAACGTGCGCAGGCCGCAATGGCCGCGCGCAAGGGCATCCCCGGCATGGCCGACGATCCGCGTTTCTGGGCCGCTGGCATCAGCCTTGTCGCCCATATGCAGAACCCGCACACGCCCTCGGTCCATATGAACACGCGCATGTTCTGGACGCCGCATGCCTGGTGGTTCGGCGGCGGCACGGATCTGAACCCGGCGCTGGAATACGACGCCGACACCGCCTTTTTCCACGAGGTTCTGGAAGGCGCCTGCGACGCCCATGATCCGGGCTACTACCCCCGGTTCAAGGCCTGGGCGGACGAGTATTTCTATGTCCCGCATCGCCACCGCGCGCGGGGTGTGGGCGGCATCTTCTACGACGATCTCAACACCGGCGACTGGGACGCGGATTTCGCGTTCACCAAAGCCGTCGGCTCCGCGTTCCTGCCGGCCTATCAGCCCTTGGTCGAAAAGCGCCGCACCATGCCGTGGTCGCAGGCCGACAAACAGGCGCAGCTAGAGCATCGCGGTCTCTATACCGAGTATAATCTGGTCTATGACCGGGGCACCAAATTCGGGCTCGAGACCGGCCACGACGCCAGTGCCGTCCTGATGAGCCTGCCACCTTTAGCAAGCTGGCCCTGAAGAAGCTTCGGCCGGGGGCGGTTCAGTCGCCTTGGAACAGCGCCGTCTGTGCAGGGGGCGGCGGGTGCGACAGCCGCTCGTGCCGCACATTCAGCAGCGGTTGATTAAGGGGCAGGGTGTCAGGCCGGGGCCTGGGGTCAGGTGCGGCATCGGGGGCGTCGGGGATGGTTCCGGGGGCGCCTTTGGGCCGGTCGGTGGTCGCGCCCAAAGTGGCGAACTTGGCGCGGGCGGTCAGGGTCACCAAATCGGGATGATCGGGCGCTTCGGTCACCGAGAACTGCAAGGTTTCGATGATGCAATTGCCAGCCGTCCGGCGGATCGCGGTGCAAACCGCGCGGGCGCGGCGGTAAAACTCCAGCCGATGGCGGGGCAGATCGGCGCGCGGGGTGCGGACCCCGGCCCGAAGGCGACTGCGCCAGGGCGTGTACTCCAGATCTCGGGCGCGGGGGATCTTTCCAATCGGGTCCAGCGGCGTAAACGCCAGATCAGCCGACAGCCGCCAGATCCCGCCTCCCAGATCCTCTGCCCGTGATTGGCTGACTGCGCAGAGATCCGCAAAGCTTTGCAGCAGGTTGGCGCACTCGCGCATCATGTATCCTGAAGCTCGCGCCTCGGCGAACAGCGCGTGCAGGGTCTGTGCCGGGGGCGTCTCGCCCGGCTTCAGAAGTGCCTCGAATGCGATGACCGTGTCGAAGCGGACGACGCGCTTCGGGCCAAGTGTGTCAGGGTCGAACACCGCGCTGATATGGCGTTTTTCGCGGGTTCGGGTGGTGCGGGCAAGGTCCAGAAGGCGACGCCGGTCAAGGCTTTCATGCGGCACGGCGGACGGGTCGACCGCGGCGGGGCGGGGGCTGCCAGACCAGATGTTATTCGCGCCGGTGCCCGCGCTGCCGCCTGCGCCGATGCCATTCAGCAGCACGTAAGGCAGGACCAGAATGCAGGCCAGCATGAAGGCGACGGTGCGCAGCATGGTCATTCGGATGGCCCTATAGGCGCGGGCCAGAGGCTGGCGATCTCGCCCCCGGCGGCGGCGGCGATCAGCTTGGCCTGCATGGCGCGGGCGGCTGCGCGGGCCTCGGATGGCGCGGCGGCAAAGGCGTGATCGCTGCGCGCCAGAAGGACCGGGCGCCCGGCGGCCTCGCGATAGACCGCCCGTTCGGCGGGCACGTCCGGCACCGGCCCGATCCGCATCAGAAAGGGGCTTGAGCGATAGGTTCGGATGATGGCGTCGCCATCGCCGTCGGCAACTCGCCGCGCCGACCGGTCGGCTTTCCCGGCGTTCTCGGCGAACGCAGCGTCTGCGTTTGGCAGGGGGCAGTCGCGCGACCCTTCGGCCACGGCGACAAAGCGCACCGGCACGCCGGGGTCGGGATCGACCAGCCCCGAGGCCGACGCCCCCACCACGGTAATCCGCGCTATCCTCACGCCCGGAGCCTTGTGCAGGGCCCAAAGCACCCCGCCGTCGCGACTTTGCAGCACCAGATGCAGCGGCGCGCCGGTCCGGGTGATGGCCACATCGACATGGGTCAACCTGTGCAGGGCCGCAACCTCGGACGGCAAGTCTCGGATAGCGCCGGGGCGTTTGGCGCGGCGCAGCCAGTCCAGCGTTTCGGCCATCAGCTCGGCGTCGTTCAGCGTGGCTAGGCCGGCGGGCCCCGCTCCGCGATCCACGCGAAGATCGACCAGCACCTCGGGGGGCGAGGGGGGCGGCACCGCGCAGGCCGACGACGGCTCCATCATCAGCACCGACGACGGCGGGACAGGGGTGCCTTGTCCGGGAAACCCGGTCAGAAAGGCCTGCGGCGGCGCGTCCGAGGGCAGTGCGGGCGACACGCCATCCCGGCCCCGTGATTGCCCCGTCGCACGGTGCCACAGGTCCGCCGGAGCGGCGGCCAGAAGCCCGCCAAACCGCCACCCGCCATCCGGCTCTGCCCCGGGGCCAAAGGGCGCACCCAACGCCAAAGGCGCCGTCCCGCGCAGCAGAACGAACGCCATCAAAAGGGTGCCCAGAACCAATCCGGTGTTGTGGATCCTCATCCGCTGACCTGCCCGGTGACGACCGGAAAACCCGGCCTTTCGCGGCAGAAGGGTGACGCATCCGTGCGGCGCCAGTGCGGCAGAGGTGGGGAATTTTGCCGCTGGGCCCAAAGGCCAGGCCACGGCATGCCGACCGGCCCCGAAGGGCACGGTCGGCGCCAAAACTAGCCGCGCAGGGCGCGCAGCATCACATGGACGTTCTCGGGGTCGGCCTCGGGGGTGATGCCGTGGCCAAGGTTGAAGATATGCGGCCCACCGGCGAAGGCATCGCGGATGCGACGTGTCTCGTCGATCAGATCCTGCCCGCCGGTGATCATGTGCTTGGGCGCCAGATTGCCCTGCACGCAGCCATCCTTTTGCACGTTTTCCGCGGCCCAGTCGGCGCTGACCGAATTGTCGATCGCCACGCAGTCGGCGCCGGTGGCCTGCGCGAAACCGATATACCGGTCGCCCGCCTCGCGCGGGAAGGCAATGACGGGCGTGTCGGGATAACGCTCTTTGAGGGCCGCGATGATCCGCTTGGCCGGGGCCAGCGCGTATTTGTCGAACGCCTCGCCGCGCAGCGAGCCGGCCCAGCTGTCGAACAGCTTGACCACCTCGGCGCCTGCGTCGATCTGGGCCGAGAGATACCGGATGGTGGCGTCGGTCAGCAGGTCCATCAGCGCATCGAACGTGGCCGGATCCTCTTGCATCAGCTTGTGGGCGGGGCCCTGATCCGGGGTGCCGCGACCGGCGATCATATAGGTCGCGACGGTCCAAGGCGCGCCGGCGAACCCGATCAGCGTGGTCTCGGGCGGAAGCTCTTGGCGCAGGATGCGGATCGTCTCGTAGACCGGCGACAGGTGGTCGTGGACCGACTCTGCCGGGGCCATCCGGGCCAGATCCTTGGCCGAGGTGATGGTCGACAGGCGCGGGCCCTCGCCTGCCACGAACGTCAGATCGGCCCCCAGCGCATCGGGAATCAGCAGGATGTCGGCAAACAGGATCGCGCCGTCGAAACCGTAGCGGCGGATCGGCTGCAACGTGACCTCGGCGGCCAGTTCGGGCGTGTAGCACAGGGTCAGGAAATCCCCGGCCTTGGCGCGGGTGGCCTTGTATTCGGGCAGGTAGCGCCCCGCCTGTCGCATCAGCCAGACGGGTGGTACGTCCTGAACCTCGCCCGCCAGCGATCTGAGCAGTTTCTTGTCCTGGGTCATCTTCGCTCCTGCGCCAATTCGCCGTGGTTATCGGGGTTTCGGATGCCTATAACAACCCCGACAAGGCAGGCTGCGTCCCCAGGGCGCAACTTCGGTCGGTCCGGACGCCGTGCAGGCACGGTTTGCGTTCGACCGACAGCAATGAATGGAAGGCAGGCGCATGACATCCGAACGACCCACACCCAGCTCGCCTCTGCGGATCGGCACCCGAGGCTCGCCCCTGGCGCTGGCCCAGGCGCATGAAACCCGCGACCGGCTGGCCGCCCGCTTCGATCTGCCGACCGAGGCGTTCGAGGTCGTGGTCATCAAGACCACCGGCGACATCGTGCTGGACCGGCCTTTGAAAGAGATCGGCGGCAAGGGTCTGTTCACCAAAGAGATCGAAGAGGCGATGCTGACCGGCGCCATCGACATCGCGGTGCATTCGATGAAGGACATGCCGGTCGAGCAGCCCGCAGGGCTGGTGCTGGACACCTACCTGCCGCGCGAAGATCCTCGCGACGCCTTCGTCTCGCTTGAGGTGGGGCGGCTGACCGACCTGCCGCAGGGCGCCACTGTGGGCTCGTCCAGCCTGCGCCGGCGGGCGCAACTGGCCTCGCGCCGGCCCGACCTGAAGCTGGTCGAGTTCCGCGGCAACGTGCAGACCCGCATGCGCAAGCTGGAAGACGGCGTGGCGCTGGCGACGTTTCTGGCGATGGCGGGCCTGAACCGGCTGGGCATGTCCGAGGTCGCCAAGGGCGCGATTGAAACCGACGAGATGCTGCCCGCCGTGGCCCAGGGCGCCATCGGGATCGAGCGGCGCGCCGACGATCACCGCGCCGCCGCCATGCTCGAGGCGATCCACGACGCCGACACGGCTCTGCAACTGGCCGCCGAGCGCGCCTTTCTGGAAGCGCTGGACGGGTCGTGCGAAACCCCGATCGCGGGTCTGGCGCGACTGGATGCGGGCCGCGTGTCGCTGCAGGGCGAGATCCTGCGGCCCGACGGCTCGGACGTGCTGCGCGACAGCGGCAGCGCCCCGGTCGAGGACGGCGCGGCGCTGGGCCGCGAAATGGGGCTGAAGCTGTTGGAGCGTGGCGGTCCGGGCTTTTTCGACTGGCGCGGCTAGGGCTTGCCGCGCGGTCCGGATGTCGGATCGTCAGCCAAGAAAGCTTGGCCGCAGAGTTTCACTTAGGCAGCGGCGCCCCGGGTCCGGCTGGTTCCGACCGGTTCTGATCGGGCCCGCAGCCCTGTGCCGGGGCCTAACCGATATTGCTGTGACGATCGGGTCGCAGGATCAAGATGTCAGAGCGACGGCGCGGCCTTGGGCGGTCGCGCAGCGCCTCGCGCCAGCCGTCCCGCGCACCGTCTCGTGCACTGTCTCGCGCGCCGTCTCGCGCGCCCTCGCGCAAGGGCATCGGGCCGCCTCGCACTGCCTGTGCCACAAGCTCGGGCGTCGGCTGTGCCCCTTCGACCTGTGCCCCTGCCGCCGAAAGCCGGCCCATTCCGCCGAAACCGTTGCCCACCGCCAGTTCGCGCGCCCTTGAGGGGCTGACCGCGCCCACATCCGACATGGAAGCCATGGACGCAGAGGTCGCGCAGGGGGCCTGCGCCCCGGACTCATGCGCCGCTACCCATGCACGGGCCTTGTCGCGAATCTGTGCAAGGCGACGCCACAGATGGTCGGTCGCGGCCTGACAGGCCGATTCCGGCGTGGGGTGGATCAGCGTCCACCGCGTCAGCATCTGCTCGGTGATCTGGATTTCGATCACCGCGAGTTCTGCCGCGTGCATGGAAAACAACGGGGTCTCCGTGTCGTCCCGAAGGGCTGGGAAATAGGGGTAATCGGTCTTCAAAAGCGTGGACAAGACGAACGCCGCCGCCCGGCTGTTGCAAGCCGACGTCTGGAAGCGAAGCGCAATTTCTGCCCGGGATCTAAACACGCCTGTGGAACCTGCTCTTGTCGGTCGAAGCCTCTGCCGATCTGATTTCAGCATGTTGGGATTAAGAAATTATCAAGCCCCGACAGAGACAACATACCACGAAGGCGTTCACCGACGAAGAGGTTCGATAAAATGCGATGCGGATGCCGTGGCGGCAGGGACACCACAGTCCCGCGCCAAAGACGCGCGAAGCAAGGCGATTGACCGGCGCACTTTGACTTTCAGGTTGCTTTTGCCGGCCCTTGCCGGACACCGCCCTGACCATTCCGGCGACCCCTCAAAGAAAGCCCGCCCGGGCGACATTTCTGCCTTGACGGCCTGCCCCCCCTCTTTTACCTACGCCCACGCTTATGGCGGAGTAGCTCAGTTGGTTAGAGCAGCGGAATCATAATCCGCGTGTCGGGGGTTCAAGTCCCTCCTCCGCTACCAGCCCCCCCTTAATTTATGACTAAGCTTCAGTCTCGGGCTCTTACCCGGCGCGTGGGGCGGCCAAGATCACGACGGCGCCAAGGATGCACAGGCCTGCGCCTGCGATATCCCACAGGTCCGGGCGCTGGCCTTCGACGCCCCACATCCACAGGATCGAAGCGGCGATGTAGATGCCGCCGTAGGCCGCGAACGCCCGTCCGGCAAAGCCGGCCTCGACCATGGCGAGCAGCCAGGCGAACAAGCCAAGGCTTATCAGGCCCGGCACCAGCCACAGGGGCGTCGCGCCGCGCCACCATGCCCAGACCGCGAAGCAGCCGGCGATCTCGGCCAAGGCGGCAAGCGGATAGAGAAGGGCGGGCGGCATCAGGCGTTGGTCTCATGGTGATCGGCAAGGCATTCTTCGTGGTCGCGCAGCACCTCCAGAATGCGGCAGTCGGCCACCCGGTCGGCACTGCAGGCGCCGATCATCCGGCGCAGCTCGACCCGCAATGCTTCAAGCCGGACCAGACGCGCCTCGACCTCGCGGAGTTGCTTTTGGGCGATCGCATCGACCTGTGCGCAGGACCGGTCGGGGCTGTCGGACAGATCCAGCAACTCTCGGATCGCCTCGAGCGAGAAGCCAAGCTGGCGGGAATGGCGGATGAAGGCCAGCCTATCAAGCCCGGCGTCGCCATAGCGCCGCTGGCCGCCGTCGGTCCGGCCGGGTTCGGGCATCAGGCCGATCTGTTCATAATATCGGATCGTCTGCACCTTGGTGCCGGTCCGCTTTGCCAATGTTCCTATGGACAGCATATCTGGCCTCCGTTCTCTACAGTCGCTGTAGGGTAGGGGCGCGTCAGGCGCAAGTTTCGGGCGCCGGCGCGGCGGGGGGCAAAAAGCTCGTGCGCCGCCCTTGAACCTACAGTTGCTAGAGGTCGTATATCCGTATCTGACCGGGAATCAGAGTGGAAAAGAGCATGGCGGACGGCGACACAGCACAGCGTGAATGGCGCGTGACGGGCATGGACTGCGGGGCCTGCGCCTCGAAGGTGCGGGGCGCGGTCGAGCGGCTGCCGGGGGTCGATGACGTCGACGTCGCGCTGATGGCCGAGCGGCTGCGGCTGACGCTGGATCCGGAAAAGACCTCGGCCGAGAGTGTCGAGAAGGCCGTGCGCGGCATCGGCTTCGGCATCTCGCCCAAGGGTGCAAAGCCCGAAAAGCCCAAGGGCGGTTTCATCTTGCCGGACGCTGCGGTGCTGCCCGGTGAAATCCCGGAGCCTGCGGATGAGCCGCCTGCCGAGGTGCCGGCGCCCGCGTGGTATCAGACCGCGAAGGGGCGGCTGGTGATCGGCAGCGGCGCTTTGCTTGGTGCGGCATGGGCCTCGCGGCTTGTCGTCCCGCCCGAGGTCTCGCATTGGGTCTTCGTCGCCGCCACGCTGATCGGGCTGATCCCCGTCGCCCGCCGCGCTGTCGCCATGGCCCGGTCGGGCATGCCCTTTACCATTGAGATGCTGATGACCATCGCCGCCAGCGGCGCGCTGGTGATCGGAGAGCCGGAGGAAGCCGCGCTGGTGGTCTTTCTGTTCGCCATCGGCGAGCTGCTGGAAGGCGTCTCGGCGGGCAAGGCCCGCGACAGCATCCGCGCCTTGTCGAAACTGGTGCCCAAGACCGCGCGGCTGGAGGTGGGTGACAAGACGCGTGAGGTGGCCGCCGAAAAGCTCAGCGTCGGCCAGATCGTGCAGGTGCGTCCCGGCGACCGGGTGCCATGCGACGGCGAGGTGATCGGCGGCATTTCTGGCGTCGATGAAAGCCCGGTGACGGGCGAAAGCGTGCCCATCCTGAAAGAGCCGGGGTCGGACGTCTTTGCCGGCTCGATCAACGCCGAGGCCCTGTTGCGCGTGCGTGTCACCAAGGCCGCCGAGGACAACACCATCGCCCGCATCGTCCGTCTGGTCGAAGAGGCCGAAAGCGCCCGCGCCCCGACCGAGCGGTTCATCGACCGGTTCAGCCGCATCTACATGCCTGCCGTCGTCGGCGTGGCCGCCTTGGTGGCGGTGATCCCGCCGCTGGCCTTCGGCGCCGATTGGGGCGAATGGATCTACCGGGCGCTGGCGTTGCTGCTGATCGGCTGCCCCTGTGCGCTGGTGATTTCGGTGCCCGCGTCGATCACCTCGGCCCTGTCCACCGGGGCGCGCAACGGTCTGCTGATGAAGGGCGGATCGGTGATCGAGGCGGCCTCGCGGATCACCCATGTGGCCTTTGACAAGACCGGCACGCTGACCCTTGGCAAGCCGCGCGTGACCGATGTGGTGACGCTTGCGGGGGATGACGCGGACCTGCTGGCGCTGGCCGCCGGCGTCGAGGCCGGCGCCAGCCATCCGCTGGGTCAGGCGATCTGCGCCGAGGCAGAGGCGCGCGGCATCGCCGCCGCCGCAGGATCGGACGCGCGTGCTTTGCCCGGCAAGGGCGCCGAGGCGGTGATCGACGGGGTGACCGTCGGTGTCGGCTCTCCGCGTCTTGCGGCAGAGCGTGGCGCGATGACGGACGCGTTGCGCCCCCGTGTCGAGACGTTGGAAGCGCAAGGCAAAACCGTGGTGATCGTGCTGCGCGGGGACATCGCCCAAGGCCTGATCGCCCTGCGCGACGAGCCGCGCGCCGACGCGGCCGAGGCGGTGGCGCAGCTTGACGCGCTTGGGATCAGGTCGCTGATGCTGACGGGCGACAACCGACGCACGGCGGCCGCCATCGCCGAGGGTCTTGGGATCGATCACCGCGCCGAGCTGATGCCGGAAGACAAGGTCACGGCCATTCAGGATCTGACCAAGGGCGCACGAGTGATGATGATCGGTGACGGGATCAACGACGCGCCCGCTCTGGCTGCGGCGGATGTCGGCGTGGCGATGGGATCGGGCACCGATGTGGCGTTGGAAACCGCCGACGCGGCGATCCTGCGCGACCGGGTCACCGATGTGCCCGGCAAGATCCGTCTTGCCCGTGCGACGATGGGCAATATCCGTCAGAACATCGCCATCGCCCTTGGCCTTAAGGCGATATTCCTTGTGACCACGGTGCTGGGCATCACCGGCCTGTGGATCGCGATTCTTGCCGACACCGGGGCGACCGTGCTGGTCACTTTGAACGCCCTGCGGCTGTTGTTCTTCCAACCGTCGGCGCCGGAGAGGCGGGCGGATGCGCGGTGATCGCATTTGCGCGCGGGCCGGAAACCAAGCAAGATCGGGCCATGCCGATACGGGTTGCGACCTTGTCAGACGTCGACGGCTGGGCGCAGCTTCGCGCCCGGTTATGGAGCGACGTGGCGCAGGATCAGCACCTTGATGAGATCGCGACGTTGCTGGGCAGGCCTTCGGGCGACACCATCGCTTTCGTGGACGTGGTCGAGGGGACCGGCATTCGTGGATTTGCCGAGGCCGCGTTGCGCCATGACTATGTAAACGGATGCGAAACCTCGCCCGTGGCATATCTTGAGGGGGTCTATGTCCGCCCCGAATTCAGAATGTCGGGCGTCGGCAAAGGCTTGGTGCGAGCCGTCCAGACGTGGGCGCGTGCGCAAGGGTGCACGGAACTTGCCTCTGACGCCGACCTCGACAACCTGACAAGCCAAGCGTTCCACGCGGCGTCAGGGTTCGAGGAAACAGAGCGCGTGGTCTATTTCCGCAAGCGTCTATAGGCAATGTCGGGGCCGAAAAGGTGCTCGCTCATCTGGGTGCGGCAACTGACCATTGCGGGCAATCCGCAAGGCTTCAGCCCGTGACCCGCCCGGGTGTTGCCGGGCGTTGAAAACTGAAGCTCTCACCTTAGCTCTCCGATAGTGGCGCAGTGCGATTGACTTGGAAATCGTTCTGACCATAGTCCGGCGAAGGCATCACATATATCCCGGGGACCCGACGGATGACGCGCATGGCGCACCAAGAGCAGTTGGACTGGTTGGCCAAGCGGGACGATATCGAGAATATCTTCGCCTGCATCTGCGATCTGAACGGCACCCTGCGCGGCAAGCGCGTGCATGTGGACGACGCCGCCAAGGTGCTGTCGGGCAGCGTGCGGATGCCGCTGTCGCTGGCCGGGCTGGATATCTGGGGCGAGGATATCGAGACCAGCGCACTGGTGTTCGAGACCGGCGATGCCGATGGGCGGTGCCTGTATACCGGGCGCGATATCCTTGCGATCAACTGGACCACGCGCCCCACCGCGCTGATCCCGCTGTGGCTTTATCAGGAAGACGGCGCGCCGTTTCTGGGCGATCCGCGCCATGCGTTGAACGCCGTCATGGCGGGCTTTGCCGAACGCGGCCTGACCCCCGTGGTCGCGACCGAGCTGGAGTTCTATCTGTTCGACCCCTCGGGCCCCGTGCCCCAGCCGCCCCTGTCGCCCGTCACCGGCAAGCGGCTTGATTCCGACGGCGCCCTGTCGCTGGACGAGCTTGAGCATTTCGACTCGTTTCTCAACGATGTCTATGCCGCCTGCGAGGTTCAAGGCATCCCCGCCGACGCCGCGATCTCGGAAAACGGCGCCGGCCAGTTCGAGATCAACATGCGCCACATCGGCGACGCCCTGCGGGCCGCCGACGACACGGTGCTGTTCAAACGGCTGGTGCGCGGCCTTGCCCGCAAGCACGGCTTTGCCGCCACCTTCATGGCCAAACCCTATGGCCACCGGGCCGGCAGCGGCTTTCACGTGCATTTCTCGCTAGAGGATGCGGACGGCGTCAACGTCTTCGACGACGGGGGCGAAAAGGGCTCGACGGTGATGCTGAACGCGGTGGCGGGCCTGTTGCAGACCATGCAGGAAAACACGCTGGTCTTCGCCCCGCACGAAAACTCGTACCGCCGGTTGCTGCCCGGCGCCCATGCGCCGTCGAACGTGGCGTGGGGTTACGAGAACCGGTCGGTGGCGGTGCGCATTCCGGGCGGGTCCCCCAAGGCCCGGCGGATCGAGCACCGCGTCGCGGGCGCCGATGCCAACCCCTATCTGGTGCTGGCCTCGATCCTTGGGGGCGCGCTTCTGGGGATGGATCGCGGCTGGCTCCCGAACGAGCCGGTCGAGGGCGATGCCTATGCGCTGGGCGGCGAACGCCCCAGCCTGCCGCCCGACTGGGCCTCGGCGATCGACGCGTTCAGCGTGGGCAAGCATGTGCGCGACATCTACGCCAAGCGGCTGCAGCGGATGCTGGTGGACTGCAAACGGCAAGAGCAGTTTCGCTTCAACCGCCATGTGACCGAGCTTGAGTATCACGCCTATCTGGAAACCGTCTGATGGCCCCCTCAGCTTCTGCCACGCCTTCTGCCGCCTCCGGTAAAACCGCCCCGTCCTATGCGGGCTCGGGCGCGCATATCGACAGCTACTATGCCGCCTCGGCCAATCCCGCCCCCGACCGCCCCCCGCTGAAAGGCGAGACAACAGTGGACGTCTGCGTCGTCGGTGCAGGCTACAGCGGGCTGTCGACCGCGCTGCATCTGGCCGAAAAGGGCCACAAGGTCGTGATCGTCGAAGGCGCACAGGTCGGCTGGGGGGCCTCGGGGCGCAACGGCGGGCAGATCGTCAACGGGCTGAACGCCAGCCTGCAGACCATCAAACGCCGCTACGGGCAGGACACGGCCAGCTTCGTGGCGGGCGTGGTGCAAGAGGGCGGCCAGATCATCCGCGAGCGGGTGCGCACCTATGACATCCAATGCGATCTGAAAGACACCAACGTCTTCGTCGGCCTGACCTCCGCCCATATGCGCGAGTTGGAGGCCCGGCGCGCCCTCTGGGCCAGTTACGGCATCCACAATCAGGACATGCTGGACCGCGACCAACTGCGCGATCACGTCCGCTCGGACCTGTATGCGGGGGGG
>SWCD01011965.1_pt1 | contig 53026 bp, 23 predicted proteins | sample 4693011 | NCBI WGS metagenome assembly SWCD01 (sample SAMN10267278, study PRJNA491770) | bioreactor metagenome | isolation source: DHS bioreactor inoculated with marine | place: Japan: Omine Ridge, Nankai Trough
GGGGGGCGTTCAATATTGTGGGGGCGTCCCCGGCGGAACATGCCCGAATGCATAAGCGTCAGGTCGAGGTGATGGCGGAGATTGACCGTGAGATCACAGCCATGGGGATCGAACATGACGACAAGGGGAACCGCGCCAAGGTTTTCCTATACTGCCTGGAGACCAAGTGTCCTCGGACCGGGTGGATGGTTCCACTCGCTGCTTCGTGGGTTGTTTCTAAACAACGAAATATAGTAGCAAAACTTGTTCCAGATCATGAAAATAAAACCTACAATATTGAAATAATCAACAACGCTTCTGAGGAGGAGATAAAAGAAGCGGATGTTGGAAGTGTTCGCGGTGGAAATCACGACAGAAGAATTTACCATCCAATGCTTGATGATCCACTTGGGATAAGCATCAAGGAAATCAGAGGTGATTTCAAAGATGAGGATGGTGCAAACAAGAACAAATTAAGACTATGGAGGAAGTCTGATATTTCTCCTCAAGAGGGGGATATATGGACAGAACGTCTTTATGCAATTCAATGGATGAGCGCAGAAGACATTCAGGATGGAAAATCCAACCCCAGAACTTGGTTTTCTGCACCCACCGAGAGTGACATTTCAAGGGATATAAAAGTTCAGAATTATGTTCTTGAGAACCTTGATCGATGGCAGGATTCTGGCGTTATTCCTGACATGGAGATCGAGTGGGGCGTGGAGGCAAGAAAGCCTATCTGGGAGAGAGGTTGGAAGTATTGGCATCAGCTTTTCAGCCCTAGACAAATTCTTTACCATGCATTGATCAATCAGAAGGCTAAAGACGACCCTGTCCTATCAATTGGTCTTGCGAGTCTCCTTAATTGGAATTCAAGGCTTTGCAGATGGTCCACTGACAAAACGCGCGAAGCTATCGCTATGACGTTTTCAAACCAAGCCCTTAATACGCTCCTTAACTATGGGGTTAGAGGTTTCTCCGACTGTATCAGGTATGTGCTTCCAGCAAGAGGATATGCAATTAAAGGTACTGGGAGGATAGAATCTTCTTCAGCTTCCCTTTCATCTCAAGAAATAGATCTTTTCGTGACCGATCCGCCGTACGCGGACGCTGTGCAATACGATGAAATAACTGAATATTTCATCGCCTGGCTCCGGAAAAACCCGCCTGCGCCCTTCGATGAGTGGATCTGGGACTCCCGCCGGAACCTCGCCATCAAGGGCGAAGGCCAGTCCTTCAAGGCGGCCATGATCGACGCTTACGGCGCTATGACTGAGAACATGTCGGACAACGGCCTCCAGATCGTCCAGTTCACCCACCAAGACGCCAAGACCTGGTCGGACATGGCCCAGATCTTCTGGGGCGCGGGCCTTCAGGTGGTTCAGGACTGGTACGTCTCGACCGAGACGATGACCGAGCTGAAGAAGGGTGGTTACGTCCAGGGCACCCATATGATCGTCCTCAAGAAACGCCAGGGCGAGAAGTCCGGCTATCCGGACGAGATCGTCCACGAGATCCGGGATGAGGTAGAGCGCCAGATCAAGGAGATGATCGGACTAAACGACCAGATGGATGCGGCGCGCGGCGAGAACATCTTCAACGACGCGGACCTTCAGATGGCCGGCTATGCGGCAGCACTTCGGGTCCTGACCGCCTACACGAAGATCGACGGTCAGGACATGACCCGGGAGGCGCTGCGCCCCCGCAAGAAAGGGGAGAAGACCCTCGTCGATGAGCTGACCGAGTTTGCCGTCCAGACCGCCAACGAGTTCTTGGTCCCGGAAGGCCTGGAGCGGGAGCTGTGGCTTGAGCTGAACGGGGCAGAGCGGTTCTATCTCAAGATGATGGACATCGAGGAGGTGGGGGAGGCGAAGCTGGACCAGTTCCAGAACTTCGCCAAGGCGTTCCGGGTGGGGGACTACGACGACATGATGGCGTCGAAATCCCCCAATAACGCCAAGCTGAAGACCGCGACCAAACTCGGGAAGACCTCCATGGCGGAGGGCACGCCTTTCGGTCGGGACAGCATTGTACGCCTGACCCTGCGCGCAATCTGGCGGGTCGGCAAGGAGGACGAGGTGGAGGAGGTCTTGGAGGAGCTGCGCGAGTTCATCCCGGACTACCTGCGCAAGCGGGATACGTTGCGCGCGATCGTGGCGTATGTGGCCGCCAAGCGGAATCGGTCTGACCCGGAAGAGGCCAGCGCCTCCCGGATCCTCGGGACCGCGATTCAGACGGAGCGGATCTGATGAGGGGGACCGCGTCGTGCCGGACCTGATCTCCCGCTTCTCCTCCCGTAACCAGCGCCTCAGCCATGTGTTCCTGAAGGACCGGCTGAAGGGGGCGGATACCTATGACCGGATCGCGGGGTACTTCCGTTCCTCCGTTTTCGACCTGATCCATGAGGAAATCAGCACGATCGACCGGGTCCGGATCGTCTGCAACGCGGACTTGGACCCGCGCGACCTGACCGCGGCGACCCTGAGCCAAAAGGCTCGTGACCAGGCGCAGGTGGAGCGGTGGCACGAGCAGGGGGACGAGATCGACGCGCTCCTCGAGCGGCCCCGCTGGCGCCGCCTGCACCAGCTGTTGACCTCCGGTAATGTGGAAATCAGGGTGGTCTCCCGCGACAACGCCCCGTTCCTGCACGGGAAGGCCGGAGTGATCACCCGCCCCGACGGGACCACCTCCAGCTTCATTGGTTCCATCAACGAGACCGCGAACGGCTGGGCCCAGTCCTATGAGATGATCTGGGAGGACCCGTCCCCGGACGCCGCCGCTTGGGTCCGGTCCGAATTCGACTGGCTCTGGAAGAAGGGGGTGCCCCTCTCGCAGGCGGTGATCGACGAGATCGGCCGGACTGCGGAGAAGGTGGAGGTGCAGATCGAGGAGATGCGGGCGGACCCGGTCGGGCTCGCGAAATCCGTTACGGTAGAGTCCCCGCTCGTCCGCCGCGGGGAGGGGCTCGCCCCCTGGCAGAAGGCCTTCGTGAAGATCTTCGCTGAGCACGACCAGAAATACGGGGCGGCCCGGCTCCTGCTCGCGGATGAGGTAGGGGTCGGAAAGACCCTGTCGATGGCGGCTACCGGGGCGCTGTCGGTCCTGATGGGCCACGGGCCCTTCTTAATCCTCTGCCCGGCCACCCTGACGCTGCAGTGGCAGATGGAGTTGTGGGATAAGCTGGGTCTCCCCGCCTGCGTCTGGGCCCGGGCCCCGCAGCGGGGCTGGGTCGACCATAAAGGCCACGTCTACCGGTCCCGGGACCCGGAGGACGTGCTGCGCTGCCCGTCCCAGATCGGGATCGTCTCGACCGGGCTCCTGATCCGGGGTGGCTCGGAGGCGCAAGCGCTGATGCGCGGAAACTACGGGATGATCGCGCTCGATGAAGGGCACAAGGCCCGGGTCAAGCGCGGGATCGGGATGGAGGAGCCAGAGCCCGGCAAACTCTACCGGGCCATGGAACGGCTAGCCGGCCGGACTCGGCACTTGGTGATCGGGACCGCGACCCCGATCCAGACGAACCGGGAGGAGATCTGGGACCTGATGAAGGTGCTCGCTTACGGGCAGGATCACGTCCTCGGCCGGCCAAGCGCGTCCCGCTGGTGGGACGCGGAGCAGTCGCTCGACCTGATCGCGGGCCGGACCACCCTGTCGGACCCGGAGGCGGCCTGGCCCTGGCTCCGCTCCCCGCTCCCGCATGCGCATGAGGCGACCGTCTTCAGTGATATCCGGTACGATCTCCGGATACCGGAGGACGAGTTCTTCACCGACAAGGGGGTCCCCAGTCTCGAAGAGGACACCCGTGACACCCTTGAGGAGGTTCTGGAGATCGGGGAGATCGCCCGGCGGCTCCCGTTCATGCGCTACCACAACCCGCTCGGGCGGCACGTGGTCCTGCGCCGGCGCAAGACGCTGGAGGATGCGGGGCTGATGGACCGGATCGCGGTGAACATCCACCCCCGCCCCGGCGCCGCCCCGGGGGTGTTCGAGCGCAGCGCGGTCCGGACCCCGCACTTCTATGACCGGGCCTATGAGGAGGTGCGCCTGTTCACCCGGGCCATGAAGGCGCGTCAGGCCGGGACCGGGTTCCTCGGAAACCTGATGATGCAGCGGATCTGCTCCTCCGTCGCGTCGGGCATGGCGACCGCGTCGAAAATGCTGGAGCGCCGCCGCGAGGGGCTCCTCCTGGAGGAGACGGAGGATCCGGACCTGCTGGAGGCGATCGAGGAGATGGGGGCGGAGGCCTACGCCGCCGCGGTGGACGTGGAGGCGATCCATCTGGAACGGGTCCTCAACATCCTCACCTCCGCCAAGCAGGAGGACCCGAAGGGGAAGGCCGTCCTGCACTATCTTGATCAGGAGGGGTGGCTTGCGCTCGGCTGCATCATCTTCTCCCAGTATTACGACACGGCCCGCTGGGTCGGTGAACTGACCAGCACCACGCACCCGACCGAGCCGGTTGCCGTCTACGCCGGGGTCGGCAAGTCCGGGATCCTTCTGGACGGGGAGTGGAGGTCGATCGACAGGGAGGACATCAAGCGGGGTGTCAAGGAGCGCAAGCTCCGGGTCGTCTGCGCGACGGACGCGGCCTGCGAGGGCTTGAACCTCCAGACCCTCGGGACCCTGATCAACGTGGACCTCCCCTGGAACCCGTCCCGGCTCGAGCAGCGGATCGGCCGGATCAAGCGGTACGGGCAGCGGCGTCGCGAGGTGGACATGGCAAACCTGGTCTACGCCGGGACCATTGACGAGAAGGTCTACCAGCGGCTCTCTGAGCGGATGCAGGACCGGTACGACATCCTGGGCTCCCTGCCGGACACGATCGAGGACGACTGGATCGAGGATATCGAAAAGGTGGAGGCGGAGCTGAAGAGCTTCACCAAGCCGGAGAGCCCGGCAGACGTGTTCAGCCTGCGCTACGGGGACTTCCTGAGCGTCGACGGGACGGACCGGGGCTGGGAGGTCTGGACCAAGGTGGTGGCCCGTCGGGATATCGAGGAACGGCTGATGAAGCCGTGGAATGGGCGATCATGAACTATTTTGGTTCAGCACAAACCACATGTTCCGGCGCTTATTTGTTCATTGAGGAAAACATGAATGTCTAATGAAATTTTCAGAATTCGCCGTCTCGATGACTCCACCATATATGACATTATCAAGCGTGCAGCGGAGGCCGCGAGGGCGGCGGCCTCCGCTGATGGCCTGCGCGGCGAAGAGGTGAAAGTCATCCCAGAATTCTTCGGGATATCTATCCTTGGCGTTCTGAATTTAGAGGAAACACCACCAAAGGCCGGGCGTTACACGATCAAAATCGCGCGGCTCAGCTTACAGACGACCATATCTGTTGACCGGAACCGTCCAAACGAAACCACAACCATCCGGTTCGTACTGAGCAGGGGGGCTGAAAACGAACTCGATCAGCTCCAAGTAAGCCGGGAAGGTAGCTCTGGGGATGATCGATGGCGGGAGGGGCGAGGTCGAGCCGCGGTCATCAGCGCCTTCGACGTCCTGAACAGCGTCATAGCTCCATCCGCTGCTGATCCTGGGACGGCCATCGGACAGTTAAGCAATTTCGCCGAGAACATTGATCGCTCTTTTCGTGGGTTCACTCAAGGGGTTGACGGGGCCCTTGCCACCTTGGCCGAGCAGCGCGCGGAGGAGCAGCGCCTACTCGAGGCCGAGCGAGAGCGCATGCGGACCGAGATCAAGAATGAACGAGATCGTATACTTGAGAGGGCAAAAGAAGAGATCGATGGGGAACACCAACGTCTTAAGGAACTTGAGGCGTCTCTGGCCGATAGAGAGGCGAAACTGGACATCAAGAGTCATAAGGATGCGCGGCGAAAATTGTTCGCTGAACTTCAGAAGGACCTTCAGCTTGCTGCGCGAAAACCAACACAGGGGCTGATGGTCACCTTCGCCCGTATTGCGGTTTTTCTTGTTCTCGCGGGCGCCGGGGCGTTTGCCGGTTACCTTGCCTTGAACACCATGACCCCGGAGACGCTTGGCGAAAGCGCCACGAACATCCAGATATGGGCGGTGATCTTGAAGCCGATCGGTTTAACCATCGCGGCTTTCGGCGCTTTTGCGGCGGCAGTCCAGTGGCTCCGCCACTTCTATACGCGTGATCTTCAGGTTTCCGAGGAGTTCCGACGGTTCCACCATGATATGGCCCGGGCCTCTTGGATCATCGAGGCAACCCTTGAGATGGAGAAGGAACATCAGACCAATGTTCCGGAAAGGTGGCTTGAGAACGTTACGGAAGGTCTGTTTCAGACCGGGCGCCCTGGCGCTTCATCGATGGACGAGGGGCAGCAGGCGCTTGCAGCTCTACTAGGACTTTCGACATCAGTGAAGGCCGGTCCTAACGGTCTGGAGGTGGATGTTGGGCGTAAGGGGGCGCGGCGCATGTCCGCCGCTGCGGACGGGGGAGAGTAGTCATGATCGCTTTCCGTCTCTCTGACATGATCGAGGCCCAGTTAACTCTCCAGAGTTTAGGGTGTCCATAGGCCATGTGCGACTGTCGCAGGACGGCGTTGTCTCGAAAAATAGGGTCTGTTCTTTCCAAAATCAGAAGTTCAACTCCTAAACCCTAACAGTTTTCCAGACCCCCGCTTCAGCCTGAGACACCCTAAACTGCTGATACGACGGCAAGACTGACGCTTAACGGATCGTCCAGAAGCGTCTGGATTCCCCGCCACACCCGACACACCGGAGCCGTAGATCATCACAGTCAGAGGGTTCTTCACCACACCCCTGTCAGAGGCAAACATGGGATCTTTTCCACCTGGATCCATCTTGGAATTAAACCCGTCCAGCAGCGCATCGAGAACCCGATAAACCTTGAGAGCATCCTCTCTGGCTTCAGGGCTTGTGAGCTTGGCCAGATAATCTGCCAAACCCAAATCAAAGAGTTTGGCACCCTCATGGTAGAGGTCATCCTTGTCCTTGGCTCTCTGCTCATTGAGGGTGCGGGTTGTCCCATCGAAGAACCAGCCACCCTTGGCCAAGGTCTTCAGATACCACTCATCCACTGTCCCATTGAACATGTGAACCATGGCATTGATGGGACCGTCCGTCACACCGTCTGCTTCCAGAGCCAGAGAGGTCTGGAACTGGGTCAGGGCTTCCCCTCCCAGTTTACGTGCCTGCTCCATCTGGGCCACTGTCAGGAGCGCATGAATGGTTTTCATGGTCACTGGCTGCCCAGCATCCCGAATGGCACTCACAAGGCGTTTCTGGCGCTTGGGAGAGATACCCTCTTCATCGAGCCAGAGCTTCATCAGATCCACTGCCGGACGGAAGGCTCCACCTTTCTGAACCAATTCCTGAGCCTGAGCGATGGCATCTTCGCGCTTTTCCTTCTCGACCTTCACTCCCAGAGACTGAGCCACAGCCAACCACAGATCCCCTGTCTGCCTGGAACCAGGATCAGACACATCCACCGTCGAATTCGTAATCGTCACCAGTTCACGCATGGTCCGGTCACCCTGCGGTCTAACTCTGAAAATTTCTGACCTAGACCAACCCTGTACCCTGAGTCAGATTTCCCGCGAAAATGATGAAGTTGAAAGAGTTGAACTTAATTTAACTCTCCAGCCTTTAGGTGCTGAACTCTCTTTGGCCGCTTCGGAGTGCCTGATTTTACCGAATTGAACTCTGTTTTCGAGAACTTTTCGCACCTCTTAATGGAATTAATTTATATATCTACAACCATAGGTATAGAACTTTATTGCCTGGATTTTATCGTTCGAGCCATCGGAGATCGACCCAAGAGGCTCCAGCGACATTGGGTATCACACCGTGCAGGTGGTTCGTTGTTTGGTTTCGTTCGTTGCTGCAAGCTCGCAGAGGTCGCATCGGCGTAAGATATCAGCGGTGGTGGATTGATGAAAAGTGGGGGCCATGCAGTGTGTTCGTGTAAAGCCTTGGATCGGTCTGGCCCTGGTGTATGGTATTTTTCGCTCCCTTGGCTCCATGGGCTCTGGGGACCCTTCTGCTTCCCTCCCAAACTGGATCCCGTTGCCTGGAATTGAGGTCACGATCCCGGTGTTGCCCTGGAGTCTCAGTTCAGATTTGACAGTTACTTTTGGCTGAAGTGAGCAATTGATTGCCCGGTGACATCGTGTATTTTCAGCACAGGTTTATCCGGGTTCTTTGCCTGTCTGGGGTTGCTGATACTTCGCTCACAGCCACAAGACGAAAAAGACTACCGCTACGGCTTGTCACCTGCCGGTCTCCAAACGTGACTCTTTGCCGGGGACTTCACCCGACCCGCTCTCAATCCGGCTCCGTCTAGGTGAGGGCAGAAACGCGACAACGGAACCCACCGTCGCGATCCATATTGAATACCAGGATAAATATATCCTGACTCATCCCATATATGAATCAGAACGGGGACTTGACCCCCGGCCCGCCTGCTTGCCTGGCGGCCGCCGGCGGGCCGGGGGCAGATGAAAACTCTGCGGGGAAGCGGTTGGCCTCCGATATCGGGCATCGCGTGGATACGGCAAATTAGATGACGGGCCTTCCCCTGCATGCGGGGGGAAGGAGCGGGTGGCGGACGTGTGCCCAGAGACAACCGGCCCGGATCACCTGCCCTGGCGGCATGCGCTGCGGATGTGGGGATGGATCGAGGCTAGGGCAGAGATCACCTCTGGGTGGAGGTTAACAGTCAAGTAAGTGAAGTTGCCTTGCTATGGTTTTCAGAGCGACCTCCCACTCTTCATCACTTCGCGCTGACGACTTGTATACTCTGATACCATTTGAATGTGAACTCTTGCCAATCTTGAACACGTCCGAGGCAGAAACACCTACGCCCCGCGCGTAAAGGCGGTCTTTCAGCAGACTGGCTTGAGCATCTGATTCTAGTGGAAGCCAGATAATATTGCTCGCAGGGCTTATTGCACTCAGAGTTGGTCCCAAAACTCTGAGTGCGATGGCGTGCCTATTTGAATGACTCTGCCTTACCAACGCTATGATGTCTTGGCCCGCGCCACTATCGATCAGCCATCGTGCTAAGGCCAAAGAATATCGATCAGGCATCCAAATGCTGCCGCGTGACGCTGTTGCTACGGAGCTTGAAAAGGCGGGAGGATAGACCAAAAATCCAAACCTGCACCCCGGTGATATGATCTTGGACAGGGATGAGAAATAGAATGTGCCTTCAGGATACTGGCTGTGGATGTTTCCAAGTTCTTCGGACCCAAGACAGCCATAGACATCGTCTTCAATTAAAATGAGAGAGTGTCTCTTTGCGATATCCGCAATTGTCGACTTTCGGGATTCTGACATGGTAATGGATGTTGGGTTGTCGAGATTAGGCATCACGAACAGAGCTTTAGCTCTGGGGTCTCGTACCGCCTTCTCAAGGTCGCTAGGAATGATTCCGTCATTATCAATTTCGACCGGTGAAATTCCAATACCCAGCATTTTCGCTGCAGACTTCACGCCCTGGTATACAAGCCGAGGCGCAAGCAGTATGTCTCCTCGTTGCATACATGCTGCCATTGCGACCAACAGGGAATGTTGTGCGCCTGCCGTGACTGCAATAAGAACGTCGCGGGCGCAGAACCGGCGCGAGTGCAGCCACCTCGTTGCTGTGTCGACTGCATGGCTATCTCCAGTTGCAGGGAAATAGCGATCGATTTCCGAGGTCGCAGACGCAACAATCTCACTTGATCCTTCCCTCAGAATACGGCTGACCGAGTCCAATGTTTGGGTGTGGACGGAAAGATCAATTTCTGGGGGCAAATCCGGCACGTCAAAAGACGGGGGCGTATAATCCAGCGCCCGTCCTCGCACAACGGACCCTTTTCCGGCGCGCGCAGAGATGATCCCTCTGTCTTTCAAGTATTTCAGAGATTTAGTGACTGTGGTCAAGTTGACGTCGAACGTCTTTGCCAGCGCTCTGTGGGACGGAAGCCATTCGCCGGCTTCGAAATAGCCTTCGGAAATCTTCGCCGACAGGACCGATGCGATCCGCAGATAGATTGCGTGCTCAGCTGGTGTTTCTCCGAGGCACGCTCGCAGATGGTCCAAGATTGCCTCTTCGGACGGCTCTGATAGGCGAGATGACCCAGATTGCATGATACATCCTTAATTTCACGCGTGCTGATCTTCTACACACCCTATCAGACACAGGAGCGACTGCAACCTTCAGATGCCGTACATCAGAAACTGTATGTCATTCAGACTTGACTGTACGTCGTATCTTTGTCTAGCCTGCGATTCAAGGATCACAGTCGGAACAAGAAGGAAGCAAATTCATGAAGGCATTTCTCTTTGCTGGCGCGCTTGCGATGTTGACCACGCCAGTCATTACAACACCGGCAGCGGCCGAAACGCTACGTCTGCACTCTGTTTGGGTCGAGAGCCGCCCGGTCGCCGATTATGTAAAATACTTCGCGGACCGAGTGGCGACCCACTCCAACGGCGACCTCCAAATTCAAGCCTTCCACGGCGGAACGCTTGGTATCAAAGATCCTGACATTCTGCGGATACTTCCATCAGGTGCCGTAGACATGGCTGTGCTCTATCCTGAATATGTCGCCCGAGATGAACCGGAAATGGCAGTTGCCTACGTTCAGGGCGCAATTTCGGAAGTTGACGAACAACTCAAAGCTGTTCCCGCGATTCAGGAAGTATATGGCCCCATTTTTGAGCGCTGGGGCATTAAGACGCTGGGCGCCATACAGGTCCCAGAACGCGTTGTTCACGTCTTCTGCAAAGAGCCCATCAATACTCTGGAAGATCTTAAAACCAAAAAGGTTCGAGTATGGGGGCGCCATCAGGTCGAGACATTCTCGAGGCTTGATATTTCGGCTAGTATTATTCCGCAAAGCGAGATGTATGTCGCGTTGCAGACCGGCGTCGTTGACTGCGCAACCTACATGGGAAGTATTGCGACAACCGTCTCCCTGCAAGAGGTTGCGCCATACGGTGCACCGCTTCATCCTCATGCGGGTGTCCCGATCAATATCCTGATCGCCCAAGATCGGTTCGACGGACTGTCAGAAGCAAACCGGGCAGCGCTCGAAGCGGCGGCCGCAGACACTCTGGAATACACCAACAAGGAATTTCTGAGCGGCGAGCGTGAAGAAGCCGGTATCGAGTTGTTGATCGACCAAGGCGGGCAAATAATCGAGCCCTTCTCAGAGGAAGATCAAGCCACTTTCACTGCCGCAGCTCGAGAGGCATGGGAAGCCATGTCGAACGAGGTTGGACCCAAAGCAGTCGAGAACATGGAGTCCATTCAGAAAGCAATCAACGAAGATTAAACCCCGTCTGCGACTGATAATAGTGAAAGGGAGACAGAAATGGTGAAGTCTTTTTCAAGATTCCTCAAGGTTCTTGGAGGATTAATCACCGCTGGCTTTCTTTCACTCATCTTATACGCCACTCTTTCAAGGTACGTATTCAATCGACCTGTTGATTTTTCTGATGAACTCGCCGCGTTGTTGTTCGTGACGTGTGCGTTTATTGGGATTTTGTCGTCAGCCGTGGACAACGACCACATCGAGATCAACATCGTTACCGAAAGGATGAGATCAGGGTGGCGTAGGCTGACCAAAAGGCTGGCCGCCTTAGTATGCGCTGGATTCTTCAGCATATTTGCCTATCACAGCTATGAATTTGCCCAGTTTTCTCGTCAAATTGGTGCCCTGACAGAAGGCGCTGCTCTACCAGTCAGTTACTGGATGTATGTGATGCCTTTGGCTTCGGCGTTGGCTGCCGTCACTTATGCGTATCGAATGTTCGTCGCCCCCTCATTCGATACGCGAGATGAAGATCACGACGACCGGAGCGCAGAATTTTGACTTGGATTCTCTTGATCTTGCCGCTAGCGACACTTTTGTTGCTGGGCGTCCCGATTGGTGTTGCCCTCGGTGCAACTGCCTTTCTGTTGATAGAACTTTTTGTAGGAGGCGCATTCCAGCTTGCGGTGACCGCTACCTGGAACACATTCAACAGCTTTACCTTGACCGCGGTATCCGCTTTCATCGTTTTGGGTGAGGTCCTGTTGGCGAGTGGGTTGACGGCGCGGATCTACACGTCGCTCGTTCCTCTTTTCCAGCGGCTGCCGGGTAACTTAATGCATACTAATGTTGCCGTTGGGGCGTTGTTTGGCTCCGTGAGCGGCACAAGCCTTGCCACGGCTGCGGCCGTTGGCTCGGTTGCTTATCCACAGCTGGCCGAGCGCGGCTATCCCAAGGCCAGTGTCGTCGGTCTTCTCGCTGCCTCGGGAACACTTGGGATCATATTGCCGCCCAGCCTGATCCTCGTAATCTATGGTGCGACGCAAGATGTATCGGTGGGTCGCTTGTTCCTCGCGGGGTTTGCGCCGGGACTATTTCTGGCTGTTGCGTTTATGATTTATATCGCCATTCGCGCAAAACTTAAACCAGACTGGCTTCCAGAGGTTTCAACCCCCCCGTCCTGGCCTCAGACCTTTTCGGCACTCGTCGGCCTTTGGCCAATCGCAATCCTCATGATGGCAGTTCTCGGGACGATCTATCTCGGAGTCGCGACGCCCACAGAGGCTGCGGCACTGGGTGCATTCGCGACAGTTGTGATGGGCTTCGTGTTTGGAACCCTAACTCTTAAGCGCCTTATGAGAGCGCTCATCAACTCAATCGTCAGCTTTGGAGCGATTGCGTTGATTATGGTGGGGGCGGCCATGTTGACTCAAGTCATCAGTATTCTGGGACTGCCGATGCAGCTAACGGCGGCTGTTGCCGATCTGGAAATGGGAAAATACGCAATCTTTCTGGCCGTAGTTATCATCTACATCGTGCTTGGCTGTTTTTTCGATGGTCTATCGGTGATGCTTATGACGTTGCCTCTTACATTTCCGATGATGATGGCAGCCGGGTTCGATCCCGTTTGGTACGGCATTGCAGTAACCATTCTGATTGAAATTGGAATGATCACTCCGCCAGTAGGAATAAATCTGTTTGTTCTGTCAGCAATCTCCAAGGGGGACGTTTCAGTGGCCGAGGCTGCACGCGAAACGCTCCCCTACTGGATTTTGATGCTGGTCTGCCTCGGGGTATTCACGGCATTCCCCGAAATAATCACCTTCCTTCCCAACTCGATAATGAACTGAGAGGCACGATGACCAATCCTTCACCAACAACAATTTCAGAAAACCCCATTATTGCGGACACACTGCTAGTCTGTAATTTTGATCGGGGCATTTTTGAAGAAATGAAAAAGGGCGGCATCACCGTCGCAAACTGCACGTGCTGTGTTTGGGAGGGCTTCCAAGACACAATGAAAGCAGTTGCTCATTGGAAGCGGATGTTCAATGAGAACGCAGACCTCATCATGCAGGTGAAAAGCGTCGAAGATATCTACACGGCCGCCAGTAAGGGGCTGGTCGGGATAATTCTGGGTTGGCAAAATACTTCGGGCATCGATGATAATATCGACTTCCTGGAGGTCTATGCTGAGCTTGGTGTGAAAATCATGCAGCTCACCTATAACACCCAGAATCTTGTAGCGTCGGGTTGCTTTGAAGAGCGCGACAGCGGCGTAACGGGATTCGGTCGCGATGCCATTGCGGAAATGAACCGCTTGGGAGTTTTGATAGACCTTTCGCATGTTGGAGAACGTTCGGCCAAAGAGGCCTGCGAGATATCGAAAAAGCCACTGGCCTATACACATTGTTGCCCATCAGCGTTGAAAGATCATCCTCGCAATAAAAGCGATGAAGAATTGCTTCGTGTTGCCAATGGCGGGGGCTATATCGGCATCACCATCTTCCCGCCATTCTTGCCAAAGGGCACCAAGTCGACAATAGACGACTACATCGACGTTGTGGACTATGTTGTGAACCTCGTCGGAGAAGAGAGCGTCGGAATCGGAACCGATATGTCTCAAGGTCATCCATGGTCCTGGCAGGAATATGCGATGCACGACAAGGGCAATGGCCGTCGCCTGACCAGTTTCGGAGAGCTGAAATTTCCTGTGGGCATTGAGCAGATCAGCGATTTTCCGAACATCCACAAGGCAATGAAGCGCAAAGGGTGGACGGCCTCAAGAATTGAACGTGTGCTCGGCCAAAACTGGGTCCGTTTGCTGAAAGACGTATGGTAAAATCAACGATCTGGTGCCCGCATGCGGGCACCAGATAGAAGGCGGCGCATCCCAGATTAATGTTTATATATTTGGCCGATTAACCGTGTTTGCCGGAGACATACAAATTAACGACTATGATCTCATCATTGCAGGTGCGGGAATCGTTGGAATGTCGACCGCGCTTTGGGCGCAAAAAGAGGGGTTGCGGGTTCTGCTGTGCGACCGCCTCTTGCCCGGCTCAGGCACCACGGCCGGATCTGCATGCACAATTGCCACCTATGCAAGCGTACCAATCAACGACCCGTCGATCTTCACGGCCCTCCCAAGACTTCTTCGCAGTTTCGACAGCCCCCTGACTTTTGATTGGAAGTATGGGCTTCAGAATCCGCGCTGGATGCTTTCGTTTCTGTCCAACTGTCGAGCATCTCGTGTGCGGAAAATTGGGGCAAACTTAGGCGCACTTCTTTTGCATGCTGACGCACATCTTGATAATTTGGTCTCCGAGTGTCAGGCTGAAGACCTAATTGTTCAGAATGATTGTCTTTACATCTGGTCCACGAAGACCGGGTTCGACGCTGCCCGTGACGGCAACGCTATGCGAGAGCAAAATGGAGTCTTGTTCGATATTCTGAGTGCCGACGATGTCCGGGTTCTTGAGCCTTCCTTGCAGGGAGCAATACACCAAGGACTTAGATTCCGCGGCGCTCGCCATGTTCTGGATCCGCAGCAACTAGTGTTGAGAATGCACCAACGCTTTCTGGATCTTGGGGGGACATGGGTACAATTCGCTGTTCAGGAAATTTGTGCGGATGCCTCAGGTGTCACGGTGAAATTGGAGGATAAGACAGACATTCGCAGTGGCCATTTTGCTTTGACTGCGGGAGCGTTTTCGACGCGAATTAAGGGCACCGGCGCTGAAAAACTACCGCTTGGTGTCGAACGTGGCTATAATATTGTTTATCCTAAACATGCAAAGCTGGTTTCACGTCCCGTTGGCTGGGCCGAGGCGGGACTGTACGCGACTCCGATGGCGCAGGGCCTGCGGTTTGCTGGTACTGTGGAAATTGCCGCGTTAGAAGCTCCGATCAACTCCAGAAACACAAACCTCTTGGAAAGAAAATCAGTTGAGATGTTCGGCCCGCTTGGTCCGCCTGCAAGGCCATGGTTGGGCTATCGACCTACCCTCCCAGATTCATTGCCGGTTATTGGACCTTCGCCTCGTTCCAGCCGCGTAATCCTGGCATTCGGGCATCAACATATTGGCCTGACTCTTGGTGCAGTCACCGGCCGAATTGTGACTGAACTCGTTCAGGGAAAATTGCCATTCTTCGATATCTCCAGCTTCAGTCCGCTGCGGTTTTGAAGCCATACGATTTGGCAAGGCACTTTAGCCATTCGGGGTGAGATTGAATGTTCTGAATGCGGGGTTGTCATTCGACGTCGTCTGCCCAAAGACATGACGGAGCGTGTCATCCAGTGTTGGTCCTGTGCAGGCAGCTACACGATGAGCGAGCTCGAAGATGACAAGGTGCGCTTCAAGCCACGGCAGCTGCGTGTAGCATGTCCAGAGAAAGACTGCGGCGGCGAGTCCTATGTCTGGGAACGCAATTTGGAGCGTGGCAACTCCTGGATTTGCCACGACTGTGGCTCCGTACTGACATTTGCGCTTGGGGTTATGGTTACACGCAGTGACGAAGTCTTAGAGAAGAAAAGCCCGCTACCTTACGGCAGCGGGCTTTCTATCTCTTTTGACGATGAGGGAAGGTGCAAGCACCCGCGAACCCCAAAGCCTTGTATCTGGTAATTATGCTCATATGCTGCGATTGTCAATATTTGGTTGCTTGAACGGTCGATGCCCAACAACTTCACAGCCCAGCAGATCCTCGACTTGGAGGCAGTGCTTTCACCACCGCGCTTCGGGACGTACCTGCGCGAAGCCGAGGGCGATCGCCATAAGGCGATGGATCTCTACTGCTGGAACACTGACATCTCCGCCGCTTTCTACGTCATTTTGCAGTTCTGCGAACTCTCGATCCGAAATGGTGCTGTCGAGGCCGTTGACGCGGTGTTTGGTCCAAACTGGCACCTGAACCGTGGTTTTGTCTACACCTTGCCCGTACTGCGCGGTGGACAGGGCTACCAACCCCGAAATGATCTTCAGTCTTGCGCCGCACGCCTGCCGACTGCTGGCAAGGTAGTCGCCGAGCTCAAATTTGCCTTCTGGCAACATCTGTTTGTTAGAGGTCAACAGGCCCGTATCTGGGATACGCATTTCGCAATTGCTTTCCCCGGCTATGATAAGGCACTTACGCTTGCGCAAGCACGCGCTCGAATGTTTGGCCACATTGAAACGATCCGAAAACTACGCAACCGCATTGCACACCATGAACCTATTTTTGCACGAAACCTTACCGAAGATCGCGACCGGATTCGGCAGGTGATTAAGTGGCGAAGACCTGGCACCGCGCAATGGGTAGATTCAGTGGAACAAGTCACAGCACTGTTGGCAAATCGACCATAGTGAAGCGCTCGGAAGCACGCAGCCATTGGCAACAATCAAAGAAAAGGCCGCAAAACCAAGTGTGTGGTACATAAACCCTTTGTCACAATCTGTATGCCCAAAGATCCTTTTCGCCTGTGACACAAACGTATGAGTGGCGAATGCGGCGGAACCATAGCTCCGCCGCAGAATCTCAGTTTGAGACCTGAATTCCTTCCGCCTGTAAAGCGGCACGCGCCGCTTCCGCAAAGGTCTTCCCTTCGGGCAAATCTTGAATACCTTTACTCTCACCCGGCTGGTACCAGCCTACACGCCAATTGCTTGTGAACTTCATTACCGTAAGGTGCCCATCTTTCTGAGCATTTGCATGCTCGACAAGCTTTTCCCACAATTTTTGATCTTCGCTGATCATGGCTGCTCCAAGTTAGATTTGGTTTTATACTCAGTAGGTTGCCCGCTGGGAATAGTCTATGGCTGCTCTACGCCTCTCATGTTAGGAACAAAATGCCAAAAACGGCCGTTTTTGACCGCTCCCCCTGCCCTACCAGATTTCAACAGCTTGACCGGGACAAAAACCCATGACAAAACTTAAATAGTTTTGGGAGGTTTTTGTCCATGATCTTAGGATACGCGCGGGTCTCAACCAAGGAACAGAACCTCGACGGCCAGCACGACGCCCTCAAGGCTGCCGGTGCGGAACGGATTTTCGCCGATACGATCACAGGAACCGCCCGGTCCCGACCCGAGCTAGACCGGATGTTGAAAGAGCTCCGGGCTGGGGACGTGGTCGTTGTCACGAAGTATGATCGATTGGCACGGAGTCTAAAGGACCTTCTCGAAATCGTCGATCAGATCCAGGCACAGGGCGCCGGGTTCCGGTCCATAGGTGAGGACATTGATACAACCAGCCCAGCGGGCAGGTTGGTTTTCCACGTTTTCGCCTCCATCGCCCAGTTCGAACGTGAGCGCATCGCAGAACGGACCATAGAAGGACTGGCTGCGGCCCGAAAGCGGGGCCGGGTCGGTGGCAGGCCCCCTGCCCTATCGCCCGCCCAGAAGGCCGAGGTGAGACGCATGCGGGATGAGGAGCATCGGTCCATCCCGGAGATCGCCGCCCTGTTCAAGGTCAGTGAGAAGACGATCCGGCGGACGACATAAAACCCTTGGGGGTTGGGCCTACGTCGCCGTCTAACCCACAAGCAAATTCCGTTTTCGGGAAGGAGGATCAAGATGGGGCGCTGGAACATCGAGGAACTTACAGCACGCATGGATGAGGGGGTCATTCAGCGGCTCGACCACTATGTCTATAGGCTGATTGACCCACGAAATGGCGAAACCTTCTACGTAGGGGTCGGCAAAGGGAAAAGGGTTCTCGATCATGTAAGAGGTGTTCTGGATACGGGCCGGACCGCTGCGGCTGACGGGGATGACGAGGTTGATCTGAAGCTCAACCGGATCAGCCAGATCAGAAAATCAGGGTTCGAGGTGGCGCATATCATTCACCGCCATGGAATTTCCGACGCCAAGACCGCTCGGATCGTAGAGGCGGCGTTGATTGACGCTTATCCCGGACTCAGCAACCGGGTGGGTGGTTACGGCAGCTCCGACTACGGGTGTCGGCACCTGGAACAGATCATAACCGAGGCTGGGCTGCCCGAGTTTGTCCCCGGGGAGCCTCTGGTGCTGATCTCGATCGGACGAAGCTTCGAGGCAGATGATGCATCAGTTTACGAGAATACCCGCAAAGCGTGGCGCGCGAGCCTGAAGAACGCCAGGCGGTATCACCTGGTTCTAGGACATTCTGGGGGTGTGGTGCGTGGCGTGTTTAGGCCGACCCAATGGGTTGAAGCTACCCGAGAAAACTTCCTGGATCTGGAAGCTGACATGCCGAAACGTATCGGGTTCATCGGCGACGTTGCTGAAGACGAGGTAGTGGAGCGTTATCTGGGTCATCGGGTCCCGGACATGTATCGTGCCCGCTCCGATACGTCAACCTATCTCCGAACGAGCGCTCAAACCTGTGAACCCTCGCTAGGGGAGCGTTATCACTTCAAGCCGAGCTGAGCGTTGATCTTCTGCGCCGCTGGGGCGGCCGCAAACCATGATGCGGCACCCGAGAGCCCGTCTCGGATTTTCCCAGGTTGCCCCTCGAGATAACGGACCATCTCGGTGACCCGATACAGCCCCCCAAGGGAAGGCGGCGGCATCTCGCGCTTCTGGAGTGCTTGGCGGCTCACCTGGAGCCTGGCGGCCACGTCCGCGAGACTAACCAGGTCTGGACGGACCTCGCGCAGCGTGGCCCCTTCAGGAAGCCCACGGAGGGCCTGCTCCACCGCCTCGGTGATGACCGCGTCCGCGTCCATCCCCTCCCGGATGAAGCCGAGGGCGACGAGGCCGGAGGCGCCGGTCCCGACGATCGCGTCGTCGCAGCCCGCCTCGAACAGGGCGTCCAGCATAGCGTCCTCGTCGCGCTCCCCTGCCGGGAGGGCGATCATAAGGTCGAACTCGAATTCCTTAACATCATTCATCGGTACCATCCTTCATCACACATCCCTGAGCCCTACCGATAAGGCCCCGGGCGGTTGCTCGGGGGTTCCTCGGGGTGCTCCAGACCGACATTCGACAGAAGGTCCCTGACCTACAAGCATCACCTGCGTTTGCGGGGCAGAGTACATACCCCCAAGCATGCGCGCTGCGCCCCTTGGACGTCTCGACGGTCCAGCCCATCTCTTCGAGTTCTGAGAGCGCGTTTTCGATGTCCTTGTTCGGGTGTCTCGGTCGCCTCACAAATATGCCCTCTTTTTTTGGTTGTCAAGCGACAACCCAGTATAAACACCATCAGCTACCAGATCGCGCGCGCTGTTTCCAGGTCGCGAGGGTATCCTTGATCTCCGAGATCGGACAACCCAAAAGCCCACGTTCGTCGCATCGAGGATGTCAGGGCATTACAGCTTGTATCCCCGACGACGCTTATGCTGTGCAAGCGTCATCAGGGCGTTAACCGCCCTGCCCTCATCGGCGTGGGTGTCAATTTTCTGACGACCAGCTGTCCCGCTCCGCCCCCAAACCCGGATCAGGCTCGCGCCCCCGAAAAGATCACGCTGAACGGTCATGCGGTAGAAGCGGTTCATGTTCACAGCCGGGTCGACCCGGCTCAGGTGCAGATCTGTCGGAAAGATTTCAAATTGGGCACCGCCGTCCAGCATAGGAACCTCAGACTATCATTTCGCTCAACGCGTATGACCATATCGTTCTTCAAGGAGCTCGACGGCCTTTTCCAGCGCCTCTCCTAGACCCCAACCCATCCGGTCGGCCAGTGCGCAGTATGCGTCCATAGTCTCCTGTCGAACCTTGAGGTTGAACTGGACATTTCGGCCTGTGCGGCGACGGCGCTGCGGAGCCGCACCCCCTGCCCCATCAGTGGAGGCCTCTGTCACCTTTGGCTCACGACTCCGGAAGCCTGCAGCTTCTGCGGCCCGGCTAGTCTCTCCGGACGGAGGACGTGGCACTGGCGCCTGGCGCGGTTTGAATTCGCTCAGGTCAAGATCGTCTGAAGGGTCTCCAAACCCCAAATCTACACGGTCGCGGCTCATGTCACTTAACCTCCGTTTGAGCTGCTGCCGCTCGGGCAGCCTTGAGCCGGGCAACCACCTCGACGGCGAAGGCCCGGGCGTTATCGACTGCCTTATCGACATTGCTCACCTGGGCCCGATCAAGATCCGCCAACAGCCCGCCATAATCGAGAATGTCCCGGTAGGCTGCGCGTTCGACGATAGAAGTCTCGAAAACCGGGATACCGGCCTGATCTAGTTGGTCCCGCACATTCCGGATCGCGCGCGAGGCCACAGCCGCGCTGGTCCGGGTCAGGAGAACTGCATGGGGGATATCCCGACGGGCCATCCGGGCCTGATTGCGGATGAGCCGGATTGTCTTTGCCGCCCCCTTAGCGTCCATCGAAGACCCCTGCGTAGGAATGATCACAAGGTCGGACATGCCGATCGCATTCGCCACCATAAGGCTGGCGGTCCCCTCCAGATCGATCACGACAAACTGGGCCTCAGCTGCGGCGACCTCGATTTGGTCGACAATCGAGTCCTCCGTGACGTCGCTAACGATCGAAACATTCTCGGGCCGCCCCGGGAGCGCGCCCCATTGCGAAATCCACTTCTCCGGGTCAGCGTCAAGGATCGCGACGGTGGCGCCTCGGCCCGCTAGTTCAGAGGCGAGCAAGAGTGCAGAGGTGGTTTTGCCAGCCCCTCCTTTTGGGTTGGCGAAAGCGATGACTGGCATAAGAGGCCCTATTCTAAAGAATGTTTGTCGGGAATTATATAGTACCTGATAGCTACCGGCTATCCTTATTTATCTAGTAGCTACCAGATAGCTAACTGATATCTTTTTATTCACTCGGTATCGCTTACGACGACTTGCTCTGGATCAGCCAAAAACTCTAATGCGGACCTTTATGCACAAAAGTGAGGAATTCGGGGAGCGATGATCGTAGAGCTGAATGCAAATTCAAAATGTTGATAAATATGCATTTTAATAGATGGTATCTCTCTCTTTTATTCCCTCTAATGTGAAGGATTCGGGGAAGTGTGAATGACATGGCAGAATATCCTTCACACTTAGAAAAATTTCTCTATCCTAGATTTCGTGATGAAGCAGGATCAGGACACAACACTTAAGGTACTGAACCTGAAACCCCGGCGGGATCAGGCGGTCAAGCCTGCTGAATTGATCCAAATAACCGGCCACCAGACACTTACCCTGAACGCACGCCGTTCGATCACCATCCTCTGGCATAACGCACACATGCAGGGGGTCGAGGAGGGGAAAGATTACACAATCGAAATCGACGACCTGAAGCCTGACAACCACAAGGGCTACGAACAGGTGGAAGAGGCAATCGAAGCCCTCATGTCGACCATTCTCATACTCCGCCTGCCAAATGGTAAGATGCGGCGAGTCCAGTTTTTGGGAGGAAATGATCTGGATGATCCGGATAGGCCTTCCGGAGTTCTTAACTACAGTTTCGACAAGCGACTCGTTGAAATACTTCAGGACTCTGCGATTTGGGGAAAAATTTCGATTCCGGTCCTGATGGCTTTCAGCTCGAAATATTCAGTCAGCCTATACGAACACATTAGCCAGTGGACTGGGCTCACGCGGAAAAGCTTCCAAGACCTTACCCTTAACGAATTCCGGGAGCTCCTCGGCATAGAAAAAGAGAAGTACAGGGCATTCGGTGCTCTCAACAAACATGTGGTCAAACCAACGGTGCTAGAGCTCAACGCGTTGGCGTCCTTCAGCGTAACTATCGTCCCAATCAAGACCGGGAAGAAGGTGACACACATCCGGATCGGATGGTGGCAGAAGGAGAAGGAAGAACTAGCCGCCGCCTGGCGTGAAATAAACCGCTCAAAGGTAGGGCGGAAGGCCCGGATCGCGGGAACCGCAACCACTGTAACTGATCCATACCCAAGCGAAAATCGACTGTCACGGAAGGGTAGGGAGGAGGTCCGTCAGCTGATCGACGAGAACGACTAAGCGCAAATCTGGCCTGTGGATAACTTTGCTCAGCTTCCCCGAAGAACTCACATTAACGCCCCCGATCCCTCACTTTATCCCCCGAAAACCTAACATTATCCCCCGAAAACCTCACCGGAGTCCCCGAATCCTTCACATTTGATAACGTAACGTTCTGATAAAAAAAACAAAATCGGCCCTGAATCTAAGAATCTTGAATCTTGAATTAAAGAGAAGGAGCAATAGGGCAGAACGCTCTCATCATTTATCTTCGTAACAGCCAAACATGATGTGGAGAGTGCTGCTCAGAGAAGAGTGCGAGGGTATGTCATTCCCCAAAAGCGTCACACCACTGTCACGCGGTCTATCACACGCACACGCAGGTGAGAGACATAATTCTGGCTTCGGTGCGACACACGATACCTCTTTGATACTAAAGGATATTTCATTATCACCGTTTAACAAGCGTTACACTTTCAGGGGTTTTCGAAGAGTTGGAATGATCCTGACCAACGTAAGATGAAGACCATAGATGTGAAAAACCCAAGTTTCTTAAATGACATGAACACACATAGACCATACCTTGAAATAAAGAAATCCGCTTAGAAAGACGCGCTGACACATCGAGGGACCCGGAGATGGCTGAGAAGACCCAAAACGATGAGGCTCCAGAACTCGACGATCTGGTGAGCCTCAACTTCAAGATCACAGAACGGGAACGTCGGGCATTCAAGATGTGGTGCGCATCGAAAGGCCTCACCCAGGTTGAGGCCTTTAAGCAAGGATTTAAGTTATTGAAAGAAAAAGACGAGGCGCGCTGATGAGTTCAGGATACAACATACCGCTGGTGACCGCGCTCTGCGACATCAGCCCGGACGTCTTCTCCATGAGCCGGTCAGAACAGGTGGAACACCTTTCCTCGATCCGGGAGGCGGACATTGGCACCGCGCGCCTGTTCTACGCCCGCAACCACGTAACCTCCGGTATGTCCGAGTTCCTGCGCGGCGCCGTCAAGCGTCTGTCCGGTCAGAGCCAGCAAGCCGTCTTCGAGCTGCGCCAGGCGATGGGGGGCGGTAAGACCCATAACATGATCGCCCTGGGCCTCCTGGCCCGGTTCCCGGAACTGCGCGAGCTGCTCCCGGAAACCATCACCGCCGGGATGGTGGAGGAGCCGGCCGTGATCGCTACCGTCAACGGACGGGACGTGCGCAATTTCATCTGGGGGGACATCGCTGAACAGCTCGGCCGCGCCGAGGAGTTCCGGGACCACTGGATCAGCGGCCCCAAGGCGATGAGCGAGGGGGACTGGATGCGCCTCATCGGGGACCGGCCCACCCTGATCATGCTCGATGAACTTCCCCCCTATCTGGCGGTCGCGCACACCCAGACGGTGGGGCAGGGGACTCTGCTGGACCTGCTGAAATACTCGATTGCCAACCTGTTCTCCGCCGCGATGAAGCTCAAGCGCTGCGTGGTGGTGGTGGCCTCCCTGGACGCCGCCTATGATGAGGCGCGCCGGATCCTGGGCGGCCAGCTCGCGGACCTCCAGAAGGAGACCAGCCGCGGCGCGAAATCCATCACCCCGGTCGACCTGAACACGGGGGAGATCTACGACATCCTCAGAAAACGCCTCTTCACCCGCCTTCCGGACCCGGACGGGGAGGAGGTGGACCGGGTGGCTCAGGCCTATCTGACCACCTACCAGGAGGCGGTCCGGGGGCGGGCGCTTGCGAAATCCGCCGAGCAGATGGCGGATGAGATCGTCGGCTCCTACCCGTTCCACCCCAGCTACAAGGATATTCTGAGCCTCTTCAAGGAGAACGAGAAGTTCCGTCAGACCCGGGGCCTGATCCAGTTCACCGCAAACCTGATGCGGGGGGTCTGGGCGAACAAGGGCCAGGAGGAGGTGTTCCTGATCGGGGCCCAGTTCTTGGACTTCTCCGACCAAGAGACCCGGGACCAAGTCAAGGAGATCGAGCGGTCCCTCGAATCTGCGCTGGCCAGCGACGTCTATGACACGGACGGGTCCGCGCACGCGCAGGGGATCGACGGGGACTGGAATGACCGGGCCGCGACCCAGGTGGCGACCCTCCTGTTCATCTCATCCCTGTCGGACAACACGGACGGGATCCGGGGCCTGCCCCGGGACACCCTGGTCGAGTATCTGGTCGCCCCCGGCAGGGAGCCGACCCGCTTCATCGAGGCGTTCGATCAGCTCCGGGACCGGTGTTGGTATCTGCATAACCGGGACGGGGACCGGTGGTATTTCTCCGACATCGCCAACGTGCGCAAGCAGATCGAGGACAAGGTTGGCAAGATCCCGCAGGACCGGGTCGATGAGGAGATGCGCCGCCGCCTGACGGACATCTTCCGGCCCGTGAACAAGCTCGCCTACTCTGAACTGGTCGTGCTCCCGCGGGTCGATGACGTGAACCTGACCCCGTCGAAACGGACCTGCCTGGTCCTCTCCCCGGACGCGAAGTCCCCGCCCGCCGCCGCGGCCCGGTTCTTCAACGACGTAGTCTACAAGAACGCGTTCTGCGTGGTCGCCGGGGACGGCTCCAAGATGGCCAGCGCGGAGGACAGTGTCCGCCGCCTCCTCGCGATCGCCGCCGTGAAATTGGTCGTGGCGGACACCCCCCGGCACCAGCGGGAGATCGAGACAGAGCAGGAGACCACCGAGATCGGGTTCAACTCCACCGTCAAGAGCCTCTTCAACGCGGTCTGGTACCCGCAGACCAAGGAGCTCAAGAGCGCCCGGATCGACCTCGGCCACTTCCAGGAGCGTGGGGTGATTCAGGGGGAGAGGGCGGTTGAGGCGGCCCTTTCCGGGGGTGGGGCGAAGAAGCTCGTTGAGCTGGACCCGGAACGGATGGACGGGCTAATCCAGCGCTGCGAAGACCAGCTCTTCCCGGAGAACCAGTCCCGGACCCGTTGGTCGGACGTTCTGGAGCGGGCCGCGTCGAACGCGCGCTGGATCTGGCTCCCCCCGAAGGGGATGGAGGAGATCAAGGCGTCCGCTCTGGCGGACGGCCGCTGGGTTGAGGAGAACGGCTACGTCGACAAAAGCCCGCCCCCGCCGCAGCCCCTGATACGGGTCACCCGGATCGGCGGGGACGAGGCGACTGGGGAGAGCGAGCTGGAGCTCGCCGTCTCGAACGCCGGACGGGCTCCGGAGGTGCTGGTAGCCCCGACCCGGGAGGGTCTGGACGCGGGAGAGGTGATCACGGTCGGGACCCACAAGACGACCGAGGTGGAACTGTGGTTTCAGGCCCGCAACCCGGAAACGGGGGAGGTCAGTGACCCCTATCGGTGGTCCGGGTCCATCACCATCACCCATGAGCGGCGCGACAACGCCGGCATGTGGCAGGTGACCCTTGCGGCGCGCCCGGAGGCGGAGCTACGCTGGAACACCACCGGCATCAATCCGAAGGAGGGGGCCGTCTATGACGGGAACCCGATCGAGATCGAGGGGGGCCAGAAGACCACCCTCTACGTCTACGCGGTCAAGGGGGGGGTGTCCGCGCAGCGGACCTTCACCTTCGACGCCGTGGGCGCGAAACGGACCATCAACAATGATCTGCCCGCGAAGGCGAAACGGGATTTCCAGTTCGCCACCAAGGGGGAGGTGCTCCGGGTCGTGCGCGCGGCCAAGGGGAAGGAGGGCGTCCGGTTCCACGGGGTCAGTGTCACCGTCGGTGAGGGGGAGCGGAGCCTCCGGGTCCGCAGCGGCGGGGACGTCACCCTGTCCGGCGCGGACATCGAGACGATGATCGAGGGGCTGCGCGGCGCGCTCGGGCAGCCGGACGCGGAGGTGCAGCTCCGGTTCCGGGAGGCGGACTTCCCGGACGGGTACTCGATGAAGGACTTCGCGACCCAGGTCGGGATCGACATCCCGGTTGAGGACGTGGAGCAGGAGGCCTGATGGCGGACAAACCGATCACCCACGGGTTCGGGGTTCCGAACGATCCCCTCCCGCACCAGTTCCTGGTCCGGATCCCGGCCGGCCGCACGGACCCGGTCGAGATCTGGGAGGATTTCGGGGCGGCCGGGGTCGGCACCGCGGCGCAACGGCTCTGCCGGGCCGCGGTGCCGCGTGACACCTGGCGCCAGGTGGCCGAGGGGGTGAAATCACACCTGAACCGGCGCCTGAAGGAGAAGGACCTCAAGGCGTCCCGGTTCAACGCCGGGGATAACCGGGTGGAGCGGATCCTCGGGCGCGAGCTCTGCGTGCTCACCTGGGCCATTGAGGACACGACCCCGGACGAGGCGGCTATCGCCTTCACCCGCTGGTCCTCGCACCGGCCCGAGGAGCTCTGGTGGCTCTTCCAGCAGATCGACAAGGACGGGGGGGAGTGGGACAGCCCCAAGACCGGGTGGCGGATCGCAATCCGGCACGCCCTGATCCGGGACGGGGAGGAGGGTCCGAAGGCCACCCACCGACCGCGCCCCGCGACTGCCGGCGAGAAGACCCCTGACCTGTTCAGCAAGCTTTAAGGATTGATGATGACCCTGACCGCCCCCGAGAAGACCGCAGTTGTGCCTTTCAGCTTACGGGACGCCCCGTCCCTGATCGAGAAGGCTTGGCCGACCGCGAAGATCTCGGCGGAGACGCAGAAGGAGCGGAAGGCGGGTTCCGGTCAGACCCTGACGGGCTTGGGATCCTACTGGAAGGGGCGCAAGCCCCTGATCCTGACACGGGCCTGCGTCCTTGCGGCGCTGATGCCGGCGACGGATGATTTAGAACGGGACGTCGAGATCTTCGAGAAGCTGATGGGGATGGCGGATGAGACGTTTGGCCGTCGGTTCACCGGTGGCCCCTCCGCCTTCGCCAAGCTCTTCCCACTCCAAGCGGAATCGGTCGCAACCGGTAAGGATTACGCCTGGAACGAGACTATTCGGGATGATCTGAGGCTCGGGCTGCGGGCCGAGAAGCTCCTCGACCAGGTCAGGGATGAGGTGCCGGACTGGGTCCGGCGCGACCTGAACGATATCGCGAAGGGTGAGATCCCCCAAGGTGATCCTAAAGAGCTCATGGCGGCCCTTCCGGATGAATGGACAGCGTTCGTTGAGGAAAAACATAGGCGCTGGATCTGGCGTGATGATCTGACGGAACAGGAACGGGAGCGCCGGATCACCCGGGCCTTCATGAACCTTCCTTACGCAGAGCGCATCGAAAAGGTGAAACGGCCTGAAGAGCTCCCCGAGACGGAACTACTGACCGGCGTCTGGGACGAGGTGAACGCGCATCTCGGGACCGAGGCAAACTCAATCTCGGATCTGGTGGAGCAGCTTGGGATCATGCGGTTCGGACGACGCCCAAAACTGGCCGACACCTTCTCCGGGTCCGGGTCGATCCCGTTCGAGGCGGCTCGGATGGGCTGTGACGCCTACGCCTCTGACTTGAATCCGGTCGCCTGCATGCTGACCTGGGGGGCGTTCAATATTGTGGGGGCGTCCCCGGCGGAACATGCCCGAATGCATAAGCGTCAGGTCGAGGTGATGGCGGAGATTGACCGTGAGATCACAGCCATGGGGATCGAACATGACGACAAGGGGAACCGCGCCAAGGTTTTCCTATACTGCCTGGAGACCAAGTGTCCTCGGACCGGGTGGATGGTTCCACTCGCTGCTTCGTGGGTTGTTTCTAAACAACGAAATATAGTAGCAAAACTTGTTCCAGATCATGAAAATAAAACCTACAATATTGAAATAATCAACAACGCTTCTGAGGAGGAGATAAAAGAAGCGGATGTTGGAAGTGTTCGCGGTGGAAATCACGACAGAAGAATTTACCATCCAATGCTTGATGATCCACTTGGGATAAGCATCAAGGAAATCAGAGGTGATTTCAAAGATGAGGATGGTGCAAACAAGAACAAATTAAGACTATGGAGGAAGTCTGATATTTCTCCTCAAGAGGGGGATATATGGACAGAACGTCTTTATGCAATTCAATGGATGAGCGCAGAAGACATTCAGGATGGAAAATCCAACCCCAGAACTTGGTTTTCTGCACCCACCGAGAGTGACATTTCAAGGGATATAAAAGTTCAGAATTATGTTCTTGAGAACCTTGATCGATGGCAGGATTCTGGCGTTATTCCTGACATGGAGATCGAGTGGGGCGTGGAGGCAAGAAAGCCTATCTGGGAGAGAGGTTGGAAGTATTGGCATCAGCTTTTCAGCCCTAGACAAATTCTTTACCATGCATTGATCAATCAGAAGGCTAAAGACGACCCTGTCCTATCAATTGGTCTTGCGAGTCTCCTTAATTGGAATTCAAGGCTTTGCAGATGGTCCACTGACAAAACGCGCGAAGCTATCGCTATGACGTTTTCAAACCAAGCCCTTAATACGCTCCTTAACTATGGGGTTAGAGGTTTCTCCGACTGTATCAGGTATGTGCTTCCAGCAAGAGGATATGCAATTAAAGGTACTGGGAGGATAGAATCTTCTTCAGCTTCCCTTTCATCTCAAGAAATAGATCTTTTCGTGACCGATCCGCCGTACGCGGACGCTGTGCAATACGATGAAATAACTGAATATTTCATCGCCTGGCTCCGGAAAAACCCGCCTGCGCCCTTCGATGAGTGGATCTGGGACTCCCGCCGGAACCTCGCCATCAAGGGCGAAGGCCAGTCCTTCAAGGCGGCCATGATCGACGCTTACGGCGCTATGACTGAGAACATGTCGGACAACGGCCTCCAGATCGTCCAGTTCACCCACCAAGACGCCAAGACCTGGTCGGACATGGCCCAGATCTTCTGGGGCGCGGGCCTTCAGGTGGTTCAGGACTGGTACGTCTCGACCGAGACGATGACCGAGCTGAAGAAGGGTGGTTACGTCCAGGGCACCCATATGATCGTCCTCAAGAAACGCCAGGGCGAGAAGTCCGGCTATCCGGACGAGATCGTCCACGAGATCCGGGATGAGGTAGAGCGCCAGATCAAGGAGATGATCGGACTAAACGACCAGATGGATGCGGCGCGCGGCGAGAACATCTTCAACGACGCGGACCTTCAGATGGCCGGCTATGCGGCAGCACTTCGGGTCCTGACCGCCTACACGAAGATCGACGGTCAGGACATGACCCGGGAGGCGCTGCGCCCCCGCAAGAAAGGGGAGAAGACCCTCGTCGATGAGCTGACCGAGTTTGCCGTCCAGACCGCCAACGAGTTCTTGGTCCCGGAAGGCCTGGAGCGGGAGCTGTGGCTTGAGCTGAACGGGGCAGAGCGGTTCTATCTCAAGATGATGGACATCGAGGAGGTGGGGGAGGCGAAGCTGGACCAGTTCCAGAACTTCGCCAAGGCGTTCCGGGTGGGGGACTACGACGACATGATGGCGTCGAAATCCCCCAATAACGCCAAGCTGAAGACCGCGACCAAACTCGGGAAGACCTCCATGGCGGAGGGCACGCCTTTCGGTCGGGACAGCATTGTACGCCTGACCCTGCGCGCAATCTGGCGGGTCGGCAAGGAGGACGAGGTGGAGGAGGTCTTGGAGGAGCTGCGCGAGTTCATCCCGGACTACCTGCGCAAGCGGGATACGTTGCGCGCGATCGTGGCGTATGTGGCCGCCAAGCGGAATCGGTCTGACCCGGAAGAGGCCAGCGCCTCCCGGATCCTCGGGACCGCGATTCAGACGGAGCGGATCTGATGAGGGGGACCGCGTCGTGCCGGACCTGATCTCCCGCTTCTCCTCCCGTAACCAGCGCCTCAGCCATGTGTTCCTGAAGGACCGGCTGAAGGGGGCGGATACCTATGACCGGATCGCGGGGTACTTCCGTTCCTCCGTTTTCGACCTGATCCATGAGGAAATCAGCACGATCGACCGGGTCCGGATCGTCTGCAACGCGGACTTGGACCCGCGCGACCTGACCGCGGCGACCCTGAGCCAAAAGGCTCGTGACCAGGCGCAGGTGGAGCGGTGGCACGAGCAGGGGGACGAGATCGACGCGCTCCTCGAGCGGCCCCGCTGGCGCCGCCTGCACCAGCTGTTGACCTCCGGTAATGTGGAAATCAGGGTGGTCTCCCGCGACAACGCCCCGTTCCTGCACGGGAAGGCCGGAGTGATCACCCGCCCCGACGGGACCACCTCCAGCTTCATTGGTTCCATCAACGAGACCGCGAACGGCTGGGCCCAGTCCTATGAGATGATCTGGGAGGACCCGTCCCCGGACGCCGCCGCTTGGGTCCGGTCCGAATTCGACTGGCTCTGGAAGAAGGGGGTGCCCCTCTCGCAGGCGGTGATCGACGAGATCGGCCGGACTGCGGAGAAGGTGGAGGTGCAGATCGAGGAGATGCGGGCGGACCCGGTCGGGCTCGCGAAATCCGTTACGGTAGAGTCCCCGCTCGTCCGCCGCGGGGAGGGGCTCGCCCCCTGGCAGAAGGCCTTCGTGAAGATCTTCGCTGAGCACGACCAGAAATACGGGGCGGCCCGGCTCCTGCTCGCGGATGAGGTAGGGGTCGGAAAGACCCTGTCGATGGCGGCTACCGGGGCGCTGTCGGTCCTGATGGGCCACGGGCCCTTCTTAATCCTCTGCCCGGCCACCCTGACGCTGCAGTGGCAGATGGAGTTGTGGGATAAGCTGGGTCTCCCCGCCTGCGTCTGGGCCCGGGCCCCGCAGCGGGGCTGGGTCGACCATAAAGGCCACGTCTACCGGTCCCGGGACCCGGAGGACGTGCTGCGCTGCCCGTCCCAGATCGGGATCGTCTCGACCGGGCTCCTGATCCGGGGTGGCTCGGAGGCGCAAGCGCTGATGCGCGGAAACTACGGGATGATCGCGCTCGATGAAGGGCACAAGGCCCGGGTCAAGCGCGGGATCGGGATGGAGGAGCCAGAGCCCGGCAAACTCTACCGGGCCATGGAACGGCTAGCCGGCCGGACTCGGCACTTGGTGATCGGGACCGCGACCCCGATCCAGACGAACCGGGAGGAGATCTGGGACCTGATGAAGGTGCTCGCTTACGGGCAGGATCACGTCCTCGGCCGGCCAAGCGCGTCCCGCTGGTGGGACGCGGAGCAGTCGCTCGACCTGATCGCGGGCCGGACCACCCTGTCGGACCCGGAGGCGGCCTGGCCCTGGCTCCGCTCCCCGCTCCCGCATGCGCATGAGGCGACCGTCTTCAGTGATATCCGGTACGATCTCCGGATACCGGAGGACGAGTTCTTCACCGACAAGGGGGTCCCCAGTCTCGAAGAGGACACCCGTGACACCCTTGAGGAGGTTCTGGAGATCGGGGAGATCGCCCGGCGGCTCCCGTTCATGCGCTACCACAACCCGCTCGGGCGGCACGTGGTCCTGCGCCGGCGCAAGACGCTGGAGGATGCGGGGCTGATGGACCGGATCGCGGTGAACATCCACCCCCGCCCCGGCGCCGCCCCGGGGGTGTTCGAGCGCAGCGCGGTCCGGACCCCGCACTTCTATGACCGGGCCTATGAGGAGGTGCGCCTGTTCACCCGGGCCATGAAGGCGCGTCAGGCCGGGACCGGGTTCCTCGGAAACCTGATGATGCAGCGGATCTGCTCCTCCGTCGCGTCGGGCATGGCGACCGCGTCGAAAATGCTGGAGCGCCGCCGCGAGGGGCTCCTCCTGGAGGAGACGGAGGATCCGGACCTGCTGGAGGCGATCGAGGAGATGGGGGCGGAGGCCTACGCCGCCGCGGTGGACGTGGAGGCGATCCATCTGGAACGGGTCCTCAACATCCTCACCTCCGCCAAGCAGGAGGACCCGAAGGGGAAGGCCGTCCTGCACTATCTTGATCAGGAGGGGTGGCTTGCGCTCGGCTGCATCATCTTCTCCCAGTATTACGACACGGCCCGCTGGGTCGGTGAACTGACCAGCACCACGCACCCGACCGAGCCGGTTGCCGTCTACGCCGGGGTCGGCAAGTCCGGGATCCTTCTGGACGGGGAGTGGAGGTCGATCGACAGGGAGGACATCAAGCGGGGTGTCAAGGAGCGCAAGCTCCGGGTCGTCTGCGCGACGGACGCGGCCTGCGAGGGCTTGAACCTCCAGACCCTCGGGACCCTGATCAACGTGGACCTCCCCTGGAACCCGTCCCGGCTCGAGCAGCGGATCGGCCGGATCAAGCGGTACGGGCAGCGGCGTCGCGAGGTGGACATGGCAAACCTGGTCTACGCCGGGACCATTGACGAGAAGGTCTACCAGCGGCTCTCTGAGCGGATGCAGGACCGGTACGACATCCTGGGCTCCCTGCCGGACACGATCGAGGACGACTGGATCGAGGATATCGAAAAGGTGGAGGCGGAGCTGAAGAGCTTCACCAAGCCGGAGAGCCCGGCAGACGTGTTCAGCCTGCGCTACGGGGACTTCCTGAGCGTCGACGGGACGGACCGGGGCTGGGAGGTCTGGACCAAGGTGGTGGCCCGTCGGGATATCGAGGAACGGCTGATGAAGCCGTGGAATGGGCGATCATGAACTATTTTGGTTCAGCACAAACCACATGTTCCGGCGCTTATTTGTTCATTGAGGAAAACATGAATGTCTAATGAAATTTTCAGAATTCGCCGTCTCGATGACTCCACCATATATGACATTATCAAGCGTGCAGCGGAGGCCGCGAGGGCGGCGGCCTCCGCTGATGGCCTGCGCGGCGAAGAGGTGAAAGTCATCCCAGAATTCTTCGGGATATCTATCCTTGGCGTTCTGAATTTAGAGGAAACACCACCAAAGGCCGGGCGTTACACGATCAAAATCGCGCGGCTCAGCTTACAGACGACCATATCTGTTGACCGGAACCGTCCAAACGAAACCACAACCATCCGGTTCGTACTGAGCAGGGGGGCTGAAAACGAACTCGATCAGCTCCAAGTAAGCCGGGAAGGTAGCTCTGGGGATGATCGATGGCGGGAGGGGCGAGGTCGAGCCGCGGTCATCAGCGCCTTCGACGTCCTGAACAGCGTCATAGCTCCATCCGCTGCTGATCCTGGGACGGCCATCGGACAGTTAAGCAATTTCGCCGAGAACATTGATCGCTCTTTTCGTGGGTTCACTCAAGGGGTTGACGGGGCCCTTGCCACCTTGGCCGAGCAGCGCGCGGAGGAGCAGCGCCTACTCGAGGCCGAGCGAGAGCGCATGCGGACCGAGATCAAGAATGAACGAGATCGTATACTTGAGAGGGCAAAAGAAGAGATCGATGGGGAACACCAACGTCTTAAGGAACTTGAGGCGTCTCTGGCCGATAGAGAGGCGAAACTGGACATCAAGAGTCATAAGGATGCGCGGCGAAAATTGTTCGCTGAACTTCAGAAGGACCTTCAGCTTGCTGCGCGAAAACCAACACAGGGGCTGATGGTCACCTTCGCCCGTATTGCGGTTTTTCTTGTTCTCGCGGGCGCCGGGGCGTTTGCCGGTTACCTTGCCTTGAACACCATGACCCCGGAGACGCTTGGCGAAAGCGCCACGAACATCCAGATATGGGCGGTGATCTTGAAGCCGATCGGTTTAACCATCGCGGCTTTCGGCGCTTTTGCGGCGGCAGTCCAGTGGCTCCGCCACTTCTATACGCGTGATCTTCAGGTTTCCGAGGAGTTCCGACGGTTCCACCATGATATGGCCCGGGCCTCTTGGATCATCGAGGCAACCCTTGAGATGGAGAAGGAACATCAGACCAATGTTCCGGAAAGGTGGCTTGAGAACGTTACGGAAGGTCTGTTTCAGACCGGGCGCCCTGGCGCTTCATCGATGGACGAGGGGCAGCAGGCGCTTGCAGCTCTACTAGGACTTTCGACATCAGTGAAGGCCGGTCCTAACGGTCTGGAGGTGGATGTTGGGCGTAAGGGGGCGCGGCGCATGTCCGCCGCTGCGGACGGGGGAGAGTAGTCATGATCGCTTTCCGTCTCTCTGACATGATCGAGGCCCAGTTAACTCTCCAGAGTTTAGGGTGTCCATAGGCCATGTGCGACTGTCGCAGGACGGCGTTGTCTCGAAAAATAGGGTCTGTTCTTTCCAAAATCAGAAGTTCAACTCCTAAACCCTAACAGTTTTCCAGACCCCCGCTTCAGCCTGAGACACCCTAAACTGCTGATACGACGGCAAGACTGACGCTTAACGGATCGTCCAGAAGCGTCTGGATTCCCCGCCACACCCGACACACCGGAGCCGTAGATCATCACAGTCAGAGGGTTCTTCACCACACCCCTGTCAGAGGCAAACATGGGATCTTTTCCACCTGGATCCATCTTGGAATTAAACCCGTCCAGCAGCGCATCGAGAACCCGATAAACCTTGAGAGCATCCTCTCTGGCTTCAGGGCTTGTGAGCTTGGCCAGATAATCTGCCAAACCCAAATCAAAGAGTTTGGCACCCTCATGGTAGAGGTCATCCTTGTCCTTGGCTCTCTGCTCATTGAGGGTGCGGGTTGTCCCATCGAAGAACCAGCCACCCTTGGCCAAGGTCTTCAGATACCACTCATCCACTGTCCCATTGAACATGTGAACCATGGCATTGATGGGACCGTCCGTCACACCGTCTGCTTCCAGAGCCAGAGAGGTCTGGAACTGGGTCAGGGCTTCCCCTCCCAGTTTACGTGCCTGCTCCATCTGGGCCACTGTCAGGAGCGCATGAATGGTTTTCATGGTCACTGGCTGCCCAGCATCCCGAATGGCACTCACAAGGCGTTTCTGGCGCTTGGGAGAGATACCCTCTTCATCGAGCCAGAGCTTCATCAGATCCACTGCCGGACGGAAGGCTCCACCTTTCTGAACCAATTCCTGAGCCTGAGCGATGGCATCTTCGCGCTTTTCCTTCTCGACCTTCACTCCCAGAGACTGAGCCACAGCCAACCACAGATCCCCTGTCTGCCTGGAACCAGGATCAGACACATCCACCGTCGAATTCGTAATCGTCACCAGTTCACGCATGGTCCGGTCACCCTGCGGTCTAACTCTGAAAATTTCTGACCTAGACCAACCCTGTACCCTGAGTCAGATTTCCCGCGAAAATGATGAAGTTGAAAGAGTTGAACTTAATTTAACTCTCCAGCCTTTAGGTGCTGAACTCTCTTTGGCCGCTTCGGAGTGCCTGATTTTACCGAATTGAACTCTGTTTTCGAGAACTTTTCGCACCTCTTAATGGAATTAATTTATATATCTACAACCATAGGTATAGAACTTTATTGCCTGGATTTTATCGTTCGAGCCATCGGAGATCGACCCAAGAGGCTCCAGCGACATTGGGTATCACACCGTGCAGGTGGTTCGTTGTTTGGTTTCGTTCGTTGCTGCAAGCTCGCAGAGGTCGCATCGGCGTAAGATATCAGCGGTGGTGGATTGATGAAAAGTGGGGGCCATGCAGTGTGTTCGTGTAAAGCCTTGGATCGGTCTGGCCCTGGTGTATGGTATTTTTCGCTCCCTTGGCTCCATGGGCTCTGGGGACCCTTCTGCTTCCCTCCCAAACTGGATCCCGTTGCCTGGAATTGAGGTCACGATCCCGGTGTTGCCCTGGAGTCTCAGTTCAGATTTGACAGTTACTTTTGGCTGAAGTGAGCAATTGATTGCCCGGTGACATCGTGTATTTTCAGCACAGGTTTATCCGGGTTCTTTGCCTGTCTGGGGTTGCTGATACTTCGCTCACAGCCACAAGACGAAAAAGACTACCGCTACGGCTTGTCACCTGCCGGTCTCCAAACGTGACTCTTTGCCGGGGACTTCACCCGACCCGCTCTCAATCCGGCTCCGTCTAGGTGAGGGCAGAAACGCGACAACGGAACCCACCGTCGCGATCCATATTGAATACCAGGATAAATATATCCTGACTCATCCCATATATGAATCAGAACGGGGACTTGACCCCCGGCCCGCCTGCTTGCCTGGCGGCCGCCGGCGGGCCGGGGGCAGATGAAAACTCTGCGGGGAAGCGGTTGGCCTCCGATATCGGGCATCGCGTGGATACGGCAAATTAGATGACGGGCCTTCCCCTGCATGCGGGGGGAAGGAGCGGGTGGCGGACGTGTGCCCAGAGACAACCGGCCCGGATCACCTGCCCTGGCGGCATGCGCTGCGGATGTGGGGATGGATCGAGGCTAGGGCAGAGATCACCTCTGGGTGGAGGTTAACAGTCAAGTAAGTGAAGTTGCCTTGCTATGGTTTTCAGAGCGACCTCCCACTCTTCATCACTTCGCGCTGACGACTTGTATACTCTGATACCATTTGAATGTGAACTCTTGCCAATCTTGAACACGTCCGAGGCAGAAACACCTACGCCCCGCGCGTAAAGGCGGTCTTTCAGCAGACTGGCTTGAGCATCTGATTCTAGTGGAAGCCAGATAATATTGCTCGCAGGGCTTATTGCACTCAGAGTTGGTCCCAAAACTCTGAGTGCGATGGCGTGCCTATTTGAATGACTCTGCCTTACCAACGCTATGATGTCTTGGCCCGCGCCACTATCGATCAGCCATCGTGCTAAGGCCAAAGAATATCGATCAGGCATCCAAATGCTGCCGCGTGACGCTGTTGCTACGGAGCTTGAAAAGGCGGGAGGATAGACCAAAAATCCAAACCTGCACCCCGGTGATATGATCTTGGACAGGGATGAGAAATAGAATGTGCCTTCAGGATACTGGCTGTGGATGTTTCCAAGTTCTTCGGACCCAAGACAGCCATAGACATCGTCTTCAATTAAAATGAGAGAGTGTCTCTTTGCGATATCCGCAATTGTCGACTTTCGGGATTCTGACATGGTAATGGATGTTGGGTTGTCGAGATTAGGCATCACGAACAGAGCTTTAGCTCTGGGGTCTCGTACCGCCTTCTCAAGGTCGCTAGGAATGATTCCGTCATTATCAATTTCGACCGGTGAAATTCCAATACCCAGCATTTTCGCTGCAGACTTCACGCCCTGGTATACAAGCCGAGGCGCAAGCAGTATGTCTCCTCGTTGCATACATGCTGCCATTGCGACCAACAGGGAATGTTGTGCGCCTGCCGTGACTGCAATAAGAACGTCGCGGGCGCAGAACCGGCGCGAGTGCAGCCACCTCGTTGCTGTGTCGACTGCATGGCTATCTCCAGTTGCAGGGAAATAGCGATCGATTTCCGAGGTCGCAGACGCAACAATCTCACTTGATCCTTCCCTCAGAATACGGCTGACCGAGTCCAATGTTTGGGTGTGGACGGAAAGATCAATTTCTGGGGGCAAATCCGGCACGTCAAAAGACGGGGGCGTATAATCCAGCGCCCGTCCTCGCACAACGGACCCTTTTCCGGCGCGCGCAGAGATGATCCCTCTGTCTTTCAAGTATTTCAGAGATTTAGTGACTGTGGTCAAGTTGACGTCGAACGTCTTTGCCAGCGCTCTGTGGGACGGAAGCCATTCGCCGGCTTCGAAATAGCCTTCGGAAATCTTCGCCGACAGGACCGATGCGATCCGCAGATAGATTGCGTGCTCAGCTGGTGTTTCTCCGAGGCACGCTCGCAGATGGTCCAAGATTGCCTCTTCGGACGGCTCTGATAGGCGAGATGACCCAGATTGCATGATACATCCTTAATTTCACGCGTGCTGATCTTCTACACACCCTATCAGACACAGGAGCGACTGCAACCTTCAGATGCCGTACATCAGAAACTGTATGTCATTCAGACTTGACTGTACGTCGTATCTTTGTCTAGCCTGCGATTCAAGGATCACAGTCGGAACAAGAAGGAAGCAAATTCATGAAGGCATTTCTCTTTGCTGGCGCGCTTGCGATGTTGACCACGCCAGTCATTACAACACCGGCAGCGGCCGAAACGCTACGTCTGCACTCTGTTTGGGTCGAGAGCCGCCCGGTCGCCGATTATGTAAAATACTTCGCGGACCGAGTGGCGACCCACTCCAACGGCGACCTCCAAATTCAAGCCTTCCACGGCGGAACGCTTGGTATCAAAGATCCTGACATTCTGCGGATACTTCCATCAGGTGCCGTAGACATGGCTGTGCTCTATCCTGAATATGTCGCCCGAGATGAACCGGAAATGGCAGTTGCCTACGTTCAGGGCGCAATTTCGGAAGTTGACGAACAACTCAAAGCTGTTCCCGCGATTCAGGAAGTATATGGCCCCATTTTTGAGCGCTGGGGCATTAAGACGCTGGGCGCCATACAGGTCCCAGAACGCGTTGTTCACGTCTTCTGCAAAGAGCCCATCAATACTCTGGAAGATCTTAAAACCAAAAAGGTTCGAGTATGGGGGCGCCATCAGGTCGAGACATTCTCGAGGCTTGATATTTCGGCTAGTATTATTCCGCAAAGCGAGATGTATGTCGCGTTGCAGACCGGCGTCGTTGACTGCGCAACCTACATGGGAAGTATTGCGACAACCGTCTCCCTGCAAGAGGTTGCGCCATACGGTGCACCGCTTCATCCTCATGCGGGTGTCCCGATCAATATCCTGATCGCCCAAGATCGGTTCGACGGACTGTCAGAAGCAAACCGGGCAGCGCTCGAAGCGGCGGCCGCAGACACTCTGGAATACACCAACAAGGAATTTCTGAGCGGCGAGCGTGAAGAAGCCGGTATCGAGTTGTTGATCGACCAAGGCGGGCAAATAATCGAGCCCTTCTCAGAGGAAGATCAAGCCACTTTCACTGCCGCAGCTCGAGAGGCATGGGAAGCCATGTCGAACGAGGTTGGACCCAAAGCAGTCGAGAACATGGAGTCCATTCAGAAAGCAATCAACGAAGATTAAACCCCGTCTGCGACTGATAATAGTGAAAGGGAGACAGAAATGGTGAAGTCTTTTTCAAGATTCCTCAAGGTTCTTGGAGGATTAATCACCGCTGGCTTTCTTTCACTCATCTTATACGCCACTCTTTCAAGGTACGTATTCAATCGACCTGTTGATTTTTCTGATGAACTCGCCGCGTTGTTGTTCGTGACGTGTGCGTTTATTGGGATTTTGTCGTCAGCCGTGGACAACGACCACATCGAGATCAACATCGTTACCGAAAGGATGAGATCAGGGTGGCGTAGGCTGACCAAAAGGCTGGCCGCCTTAGTATGCGCTGGATTCTTCAGCATATTTGCCTATCACAGCTATGAATTTGCCCAGTTTTCTCGTCAAATTGGTGCCCTGACAGAAGGCGCTGCTCTACCAGTCAGTTACTGGATGTATGTGATGCCTTTGGCTTCGGCGTTGGCTGCCGTCACTTATGCGTATCGAATGTTCGTCGCCCCCTCATTCGATACGCGAGATGAAGATCACGACGACCGGAGCGCAGAATTTTGACTTGGATTCTCTTGATCTTGCCGCTAGCGACACTTTTGTTGCTGGGCGTCCCGATTGGTGTTGCCCTCGGTGCAACTGCCTTTCTGTTGATAGAACTTTTTGTAGGAGGCGCATTCCAGCTTGCGGTGACCGCTACCTGGAACACATTCAACAGCTTTACCTTGACCGCGGTATCCGCTTTCATCGTTTTGGGTGAGGTCCTGTTGGCGAGTGGGTTGACGGCGCGGATCTACACGTCGCTCGTTCCTCTTTTCCAGCGGCTGCCGGGTAACTTAATGCATACTAATGTTGCCGTTGGGGCGTTGTTTGGCTCCGTGAGCGGCACAAGCCTTGCCACGGCTGCGGCCGTTGGCTCGGTTGCTTATCCACAGCTGGCCGAGCGCGGCTATCCCAAGGCCAGTGTCGTCGGTCTTCTCGCTGCCTCGGGAACACTTGGGATCATATTGCCGCCCAGCCTGATCCTCGTAATCTATGGTGCGACGCAAGATGTATCGGTGGGTCGCTTGTTCCTCGCGGGGTTTGCGCCGGGACTATTTCTGGCTGTTGCGTTTATGATTTATATCGCCATTCGCGCAAAACTTAAACCAGACTGGCTTCCAGAGGTTTCAACCCCCCCGTCCTGGCCTCAGACCTTTTCGGCACTCGTCGGCCTTTGGCCAATCGCAATCCTCATGATGGCAGTTCTCGGGACGATCTATCTCGGAGTCGCGACGCCCACAGAGGCTGCGGCACTGGGTGCATTCGCGACAGTTGTGATGGGCTTCGTGTTTGGAACCCTAACTCTTAAGCGCCTTATGAGAGCGCTCATCAACTCAATCGTCAGCTTTGGAGCGATTGCGTTGATTATGGTGGGGGCGGCCATGTTGACTCAAGTCATCAGTATTCTGGGACTGCCGATGCAGCTAACGGCGGCTGTTGCCGATCTGGAAATGGGAAAATACGCAATCTTTCTGGCCGTAGTTATCATCTACATCGTGCTTGGCTGTTTTTTCGATGGTCTATCGGTGATGCTTATGACGTTGCCTCTTACATTTCCGATGATGATGGCAGCCGGGTTCGATCCCGTTTGGTACGGCATTGCAGTAACCATTCTGATTGAAATTGGAATGATCACTCCGCCAGTAGGAATAAATCTGTTTGTTCTGTCAGCAATCTCCAAGGGGGACGTTTCAGTGGCCGAGGCTGCACGCGAAACGCTCCCCTACTGGATTTTGATGCTGGTCTGCCTCGGGGTATTCACGGCATTCCCCGAAATAATCACCTTCCTTCCCAACTCGATAATGAACTGAGAGGCACGATGACCAATCCTTCACCAACAACAATTTCAGAAAACCCCATTATTGCGGACACACTGCTAGTCTGTAATTTTGATCGGGGCATTTTTGAAGAAATGAAAAAGGGCGGCATCACCGTCGCAAACTGCACGTGCTGTGTTTGGGAGGGCTTCCAAGACACAATGAAAGCAGTTGCTCATTGGAAGCGGATGTTCAATGAGAACGCAGACCTCATCATGCAGGTGAAAAGCGTCGAAGATATCTACACGGCCGCCAGTAAGGGGCTGGTCGGGATAATTCTGGGTTGGCAAAATACTTCGGGCATCGATGATAATATCGACTTCCTGGAGGTCTATGCTGAGCTTGGTGTGAAAATCATGCAGCTCACCTATAACACCCAGAATCTTGTAGCGTCGGGTTGCTTTGAAGAGCGCGACAGCGGCGTAACGGGATTCGGTCGCGATGCCATTGCGGAAATGAACCGCTTGGGAGTTTTGATAGACCTTTCGCATGTTGGAGAACGTTCGGCCAAAGAGGCCTGCGAGATATCGAAAAAGCCACTGGCCTATACACATTGTTGCCCATCAGCGTTGAAAGATCATCCTCGCAATAAAAGCGATGAAGAATTGCTTCGTGTTGCCAATGGCGGGGGCTATATCGGCATCACCATCTTCCCGCCATTCTTGCCAAAGGGCACCAAGTCGACAATAGACGACTACATCGACGTTGTGGACTATGTTGTGAACCTCGTCGGAGAAGAGAGCGTCGGAATCGGAACCGATATGTCTCAAGGTCATCCATGGTCCTGGCAGGAATATGCGATGCACGACAAGGGCAATGGCCGTCGCCTGACCAGTTTCGGAGAGCTGAAATTTCCTGTGGGCATTGAGCAGATCAGCGATTTTCCGAACATCCACAAGGCAATGAAGCGCAAAGGGTGGACGGCCTCAAGAATTGAACGTGTGCTCGGCCAAAACTGGGTCCGTTTGCTGAAAGACGTATGGTAAAATCAACGATCTGGTGCCCGCATGCGGGCACCAGATAGAAGGCGGCGCATCCCAGATTAATGTTTATATATTTGGCCGATTAACCGTGTTTGCCGGAGACATACAAATTAACGACTATGATCTCATCATTGCAGGTGCGGGAATCGTTGGAATGTCGACCGCGCTTTGGGCGCAAAAAGAGGGGTTGCGGGTTCTGCTGTGCGACCGCCTCTTGCCCGGCTCAGGCACCACGGCCGGATCTGCATGCACAATTGCCACCTATGCAAGCGTACCAATCAACGACCCGTCGATCTTCACGGCCCTCCCAAGACTTCTTCGCAGTTTCGACAGCCCCCTGACTTTTGATTGGAAGTATGGGCTTCAGAATCCGCGCTGGATGCTTTCGTTTCTGTCCAACTGTCGAGCATCTCGTGTGCGGAAAATTGGGGCAAACTTAGGCGCACTTCTTTTGCATGCTGACGCACATCTTGATAATTTGGTCTCCGAGTGTCAGGCTGAAGACCTAATTGTTCAGAATGATTGTCTTTACATCTGGTCCACGAAGACCGGGTTCGACGCTGCCCGTGACGGCAACGCTATGCGAGAGCAAAATGGAGTCTTGTTCGATATTCTGAGTGCCGACGATGTCCGGGTTCTTGAGCCTTCCTTGCAGGGAGCAATACACCAAGGACTTAGATTCCGCGGCGCTCGCCATGTTCTGGATCCGCAGCAACTAGTGTTGAGAATGCACCAACGCTTTCTGGATCTTGGGGGGACATGGGTACAATTCGCTGTTCAGGAAATTTGTGCGGATGCCTCAGGTGTCACGGTGAAATTGGAGGATAAGACAGACATTCGCAGTGGCCATTTTGCTTTGACTGCGGGAGCGTTTTCGACGCGAATTAAGGGCACCGGCGCTGAAAAACTACCGCTTGGTGTCGAACGTGGCTATAATATTGTTTATCCTAAACATGCAAAGCTGGTTTCACGTCCCGTTGGCTGGGCCGAGGCGGGACTGTACGCGACTCCGATGGCGCAGGGCCTGCGGTTTGCTGGTACTGTGGAAATTGCCGCGTTAGAAGCTCCGATCAACTCCAGAAACACAAACCTCTTGGAAAGAAAATCAGTTGAGATGTTCGGCCCGCTTGGTCCGCCTGCAAGGCCATGGTTGGGCTATCGACCTACCCTCCCAGATTCATTGCCGGTTATTGGACCTTCGCCTCGTTCCAGCCGCGTAATCCTGGCATTCGGGCATCAACATATTGGCCTGACTCTTGGTGCAGTCACCGGCCGAATTGTGACTGAACTCGTTCAGGGAAAATTGCCATTCTTCGATATCTCCAGCTTCAGTCCGCTGCGGTTTTGAAGCCATACGATTTGGCAAGGCACTTTAGCCATTCGGGGTGAGATTGAATGTTCTGAATGCGGGGTTGTCATTCGACGTCGTCTGCCCAAAGACATGACGGAGCGTGTCATCCAGTGTTGGTCCTGTGCAGGCAGCTACACGATGAGCGAGCTCGAAGATGACAAGGTGCGCTTCAAGCCACGGCAGCTGCGTGTAGCATGTCCAGAGAAAGACTGCGGCGGCGAGTCCTATGTCTGGGAACGCAATTTGGAGCGTGGCAACTCCTGGATTTGCCACGACTGTGGCTCCGTACTGACATTTGCGCTTGGGGTTATGGTTACACGCAGTGACGAAGTCTTAGAGAAGAAAAGCCCGCTACCTTACGGCAGCGGGCTTTCTATCTCTTTTGACGATGAGGGAAGGTGCAAGCACCCGCGAACCCCAAAGCCTTGTATCTGGTAATTATGCTCATATGCTGCGATTGTCAATATTTGGTTGCTTGAACGGTCGATGCCCAACAACTTCACAGCCCAGCAGATCCTCGACTTGGAGGCAGTGCTTTCACCACCGCGCTTCGGGACGTACCTGCGCGAAGCCGAGGGCGATCGCCATAAGGCGATGGATCTCTACTGCTGGAACACTGACATCTCCGCCGCTTTCTACGTCATTTTGCAGTTCTGCGAACTCTCGATCCGAAATGGTGCTGTCGAGGCCGTTGACGCGGTGTTTGGTCCAAACTGGCACCTGAACCGTGGTTTTGTCTACACCTTGCCCGTACTGCGCGGTGGACAGGGCTACCAACCCCGAAATGATCTTCAGTCTTGCGCCGCACGCCTGCCGACTGCTGGCAAGGTAGTCGCCGAGCTCAAATTTGCCTTCTGGCAACATCTGTTTGTTAGAGGTCAACAGGCCCGTATCTGGGATACGCATTTCGCAATTGCTTTCCCCGGCTATGATAAGGCACTTACGCTTGCGCAAGCACGCGCTCGAATGTTTGGCCACATTGAAACGATCCGAAAACTACGCAACCGCATTGCACACCATGAACCTATTTTTGCACGAAACCTTACCGAAGATCGCGACCGGATTCGGCAGGTGATTAAGTGGCGAAGACCTGGCACCGCGCAATGGGTAGATTCAGTGGAACAAGTCACAGCACTGTTGGCAAATCGACCATAGTGAAGCGCTCGGAAGCACGCAGCCATTGGCAACAATCAAAGAAAAGGCCGCAAAACCAAGTGTGTGGTACATAAACCCTTTGTCACAATCTGTATGCCCAAAGATCCTTTTCGCCTGTGACACAAACGTATGAGTGGCGAATGCGGCGGAACCATAGCTCCGCCGCAGAATCTCAGTTTGAGACCTGAATTCCTTCCGCCTGTAAAGCGGCACGCGCCGCTTCCGCAAAGGTCTTCCCTTCGGGCAAATCTTGAATACCTTTACTCTCACCCGGCTGGTACCAGCCTACACGCCAATTGCTTGTGAACTTCATTACCGTAAGGTGCCCATCTTTCTGAGCATTTGCATGCTCGACAAGCTTTTCCCACAATTTTTGATCTTCGCTGATCATGGCTGCTCCAAGTTAGATTTGGTTTTATACTCAGTAGGTTGCCCGCTGGGAATAGTCTATGGCTGCTCTACGCCTCTCATGTTAGGAACAAAATGCCAAAAACGGCCGTTTTTGACCGCTCCCCCTGCCCTACCAGATTTCAACAGCTTGACCGGGACAAAAACCCATGACAAAACTTAAATAGTTTTGGGAGGTTTTTGTCCATGATCTTAGGATACGCGCGGGTCTCAACCAAGGAACAGAACCTCGACGGCCAGCACGACGCCCTCAAGGCTGCCGGTGCGGAACGGATTTTCGCCGATACGATCACAGGAACCGCCCGGTCCCGACCCGAGCTAGACCGGATGTTGAAAGAGCTCCGGGCTGGGGACGTGGTCGTTGTCACGAAGTATGATCGATTGGCACGGAGTCTAAAGGACCTTCTCGAAATCGTCGATCAGATCCAGGCACAGGGCGCCGGGTTCCGGTCCATAGGTGAGGACATTGATACAACCAGCCCAGCGGGCAGGTTGGTTTTCCACGTTTTCGCCTCCATCGCCCAGTTCGAACGTGAGCGCATCGCAGAACGGACCATAGAAGGACTGGCTGCGGCCCGAAAGCGGGGCCGGGTCGGTGGCAGGCCCCCTGCCCTATCGCCCGCCCAGAAGGCCGAGGTGAGACGCATGCGGGATGAGGAGCATCGGTCCATCCCGGAGATCGCCGCCCTGTTCAAGGTCAGTGAGAAGACGATCCGGCGGACGACATAAAACCCTTGGGGGTTGGGCCTACGTCGCCGTCTAACCCACAAGCAAATTCCGTTTTCGGGAAGGAGGATCAAGATGGGGCGCTGGAACATCGAGGAACTTACAGCACGCATGGATGAGGGGGTCATTCAGCGGCTCGACCACTATGTCTATAGGCTGATTGACCCACGAAATGGCGAAACCTTCTACGTAGGGGTCGGCAAAGGGAAAAGGGTTCTCGATCATGTAAGAGGTGTTCTGGATACGGGCCGGACCGCTGCGGCTGACGGGGATGACGAGGTTGATCTGAAGCTCAACCGGATCAGCCAGATCAGAAAATCAGGGTTCGAGGTGGCGCATATCATTCACCGCCATGGAATTTCCGACGCCAAGACCGCTCGGATCGTAGAGGCGGCGTTGATTGACGCTTATCCCGGACTCAGCAACCGGGTGGGTGGTTACGGCAGCTCCGACTACGGGTGTCGGCACCTGGAACAGATCATAACCGAGGCTGGGCTGCCCGAGTTTGTCCCCGGGGAGCCTCTGGTGCTGATCTCGATCGGACGAAGCTTCGAGGCAGATGATGCATCAGTTTACGAGAATACCCGCAAAGCGTGGCGCGCGAGCCTGAAGAACGCCAGGCGGTATCACCTGGTTCTAGGACATTCTGGGGGTGTGGTGCGTGGCGTGTTTAGGCCGACCCAATGGGTTGAAGCTACCCGAGAAAACTTCCTGGATCTGGAAGCTGACATGCCGAAACGTATCGGGTTCATCGGCGACGTTGCTGAAGACGAGGTAGTGGAGCGTTATCTGGGTCATCGGGTCCCGGACATGTATCGTGCCCGCTCCGATACGTCAACCTATCTCCGAACGAGCGCTCAAACCTGTGAACCCTCGCTAGGGGAGCGTTATCACTTCAAGCCGAGCTGAGCGTTGATCTTCTGCGCCGCTGGGGCGGCCGCAAACCATGATGCGGCACCCGAGAGCCCGTCTCGGATTTTCCCAGGTTGCCCCTCGAGATAACGGACCATCTCGGTGACCCGATACAGCCCCCCAAGGGAAGGCGGCGGCATCTCGCGCTTCTGGAGTGCTTGGCGGCTCACCTGGAGCCTGGCGGCCACGTCCGCGAGACTAACCAGGTCTGGACGGACCTCGCGCAGCGTGGCCCCTTCAGGAAGCCCACGGAGGGCCTGCTCCACCGCCTCGGTGATGACCGCGTCCGCGTCCATCCCCTCCCGGATGAAGCCGAGGGCGACGAGGCCGGAGGCGCCGGTCCCGACGATCGCGTCGTCGCAGCCCGCCTCGAACAGGGCGTCCAGCATAGCGTCCTCGTCGCGCTCCCCTGCCGGGAGGGCGATCATAAGGTCGAACTCGAATTCCTTAACATCATTCATCGGTACCATCCTTCATCACACATCCCTGAGCCCTACCGATAAGGCCCCGGGCGGTTGCTCGGGGGTTCCTCGGGGTGCTCCAGACCGACATTCGACAGAAGGTCCCTGACCTACAAGCATCACCTGCGTTTGCGGGGCAGAGTACATACCCCCAAGCATGCGCGCTGCGCCCCTTGGACGTCTCGACGGTCCAGCCCATCTCTTCGAGTTCTGAGAGCGCGTTTTCGATGTCCTTGTTCGGGTGTCTCGGTCGCCTCACAAATATGCCCTCTTTTTTTGGTTGTCAAGCGACAACCCAGTATAAACACCATCAGCTACCAGATCGCGCGCGCTGTTTCCAGGTCGCGAGGGTATCCTTGATCTCCGAGATCGGACAACCCAAAAGCCCACGTTCGTCGCATCGAGGATGTCAGGGCATTACAGCTTGTATCCCCGACGACGCTTATGCTGTGCAAGCGTCATCAGGGCGTTAACCGCCCTGCCCTCATCGGCGTGGGTGTCAATTTTCTGACGACCAGCTGTCCCGCTCCGCCCCCAAACCCGGATCAGGCTCGCGCCCCCGAAAAGATCACGCTGAACGGTCATGCGGTAGAAGCGGTTCATGTTCACAGCCGGGTCGACCCGGCTCAGGTGCAGATCTGTCGGAAAGATTTCAAATTGGGCACCGCCGTCCAGCATAGGAACCTCAGACTATCATTTCGCTCAACGCGTATGACCATATCGTTCTTCAAGGAGCTCGACGGCCTTTTCCAGCGCCTCTCCTAGACCCCAACCCATCCGGTCGGCCAGTGCGCAGTATGCGTCCATAGTCTCCTGTCGAACCTTGAGGTTGAACTGGACATTTCGGCCTGTGCGGCGACGGCGCTGCGGAGCCGCACCCCCTGCCCCATCAGTGGAGGCCTCTGTCACCTTTGGCTCACGACTCCGGAAGCCTGCAGCTTCTGCGGCCCGGCTAGTCTCTCCGGACGGAGGACGTGGCACTGGCGCCTGGCGCGGTTTGAATTCGCTCAGGTCAAGATCGTCTGAAGGGTCTCCAAACCCCAAATCTACACGGTCGCGGCTCATGTCACTTAACCTCCGTTTGAGCTGCTGCCGCTCGGGCAGCCTTGAGCCGGGCAACCACCTCGACGGCGAAGGCCCGGGCGTTATCGACTGCCTTATCGACATTGCTCACCTGGGCCCGATCAAGATCCGCCAACAGCCCGCCATAATCGAGAATGTCCCGGTAGGCTGCGCGTTCGACGATAGAAGTCTCGAAAACCGGGATACCGGCCTGATCTAGTTGGTCCCGCACATTCCGGATCGCGCGCGAGGCCACAGCCGCGCTGGTCCGGGTCAGGAGAACTGCATGGGGGATATCCCGACGGGCCATCCGGGCCTGATTGCGGATGAGCCGGATTGTCTTTGCCGCCCCCTTAGCGTCCATCGAAGACCCCTGCGTAGGAATGATCACAAGGTCGGACATGCCGATCGCATTCGCCACCATAAGGCTGGCGGTCCCCTCCAGATCGATCACGACAAACTGGGCCTCAGCTGCGGCGACCTCGATTTGGTCGACAATCGAGTCCTCCGTGACGTCGCTAACGATCGAAACATTCTCGGGCCGCCCCGGGAGCGCGCCCCATTGCGAAATCCACTTCTCCGGGTCAGCGTCAAGGATCGCGACGGTGGCGCCTCGGCCCGCTAGTTCAGAGGCGAGCAAGAGTGCAGAGGTGGTTTTGCCAGCCCCTCCTTTTGGGTTGGCGAAAGCGATGACTGGCATAAGAGGCCCTATTCTAAAGAATGTTTGTCGGGAATTATATAGTACCTGATAGCTACCGGCTATCCTTATTTATCTAGTAGCTACCAGATAGCTAACTGATATCTTTTTATTCACTCGGTATCGCTTACGACGACTTGCTCTGGATCAGCCAAAAACTCTAATGCGGACCTTTATGCACAAAAGTGAGGAATTCGGGGAGCGATGATCGTAGAGCTGAATGCAAATTCAAAATGTTGATAAATATGCATTTTAATAGATGGTATCTCTCTCTTTTATTCCCTCTAATGTGAAGGATTCGGGGAAGTGTGAATGACATGGCAGAATATCCTTCACACTTAGAAAAATTTCTCTATCCTAGATTTCGTGATGAAGCAGGATCAGGACACAACACTTAAGGTACTGAACCTGAAACCCCGGCGGGATCAGGCGGTCAAGCCTGCTGAATTGATCCAAATAACCGGCCACCAGACACTTACCCTGAACGCACGCCGTTCGATCACCATCCTCTGGCATAACGCACACATGCAGGGGGTCGAGGAGGGGAAAGATTACACAATCGAAATCGACGACCTGAAGCCTGACAACCACAAGGGCTACGAACAGGTGGAAGAGGCAATCGAAGCCCTCATGTCGACCATTCTCATACTCCGCCTGCCAAATGGTAAGATGCGGCGAGTCCAGTTTTTGGGAGGAAATGATCTGGATGATCCGGATAGGCCTTCCGGAGTTCTTAACTACAGTTTCGACAAGCGACTCGTTGAAATACTTCAGGACTCTGCGATTTGGGGAAAAATTTCGATTCCGGTCCTGATGGCTTTCAGCTCGAAATATTCAGTCAGCCTATACGAACACATTAGCCAGTGGACTGGGCTCACGCGGAAAAGCTTCCAAGACCTTACCCTTAACGAATTCCGGGAGCTCCTCGGCATAGAAAAAGAGAAGTACAGGGCATTCGGTGCTCTCAACAAACATGTGGTCAAACCAACGGTGCTAGAGCTCAACGCGTTGGCGTCCTTCAGCGTAACTATCGTCCCAATCAAGACCGGGAAGAAGGTGACACACATCCGGATCGGATGGTGGCAGAAGGAGAAGGAAGAACTAGCCGCCGCCTGGCGTGAAATAAACCGCTCAAAGGTAGGGCGGAAGGCCCGGATCGCGGGAACCGCAACCACTGTAACTGATCCATACCCAAGCGAAAATCGACTGTCACGGAAGGGTAGGGAGGAGGTCCGTCAGCTGATCGACGAGAACGACTAAGCGCAAATCTGGCCTGTGGATAACTTTGCTCAGCTTCCCCGAAGAACTCACATTAACGCCCCCGATCCCTCACTTTATCCCCCGAAAACCTAACATTATCCCCCGAAAACCTCACCGGAGTCCCCGAATCCTTCACATTTGATAACGTAACGTTCTGATAAAAAAAACAAAATCGGCCCTGAATCTAAGAATCTTGAATCTTGAATTAAAGAGAAGGAGCAATAGGGCAGAACGCTCTCATCATTTATCTTCGTAACAGCCAAACATGATGTGGAGAGTGCTGCTCAGAGAAGAGTGCGAGGGTATGTCATTCCCCAAAAGCGTCACACCACTGTCACGCGGTCTATCACACGCACACGCAGGTGAGAGACATAATTCTGGCTTCGGTGCGACACACGATACCTCTTTGATACTAAAGGATATTTCATTATCACCGTTTAACAAGCGTTACACTTTCAGGGGTTTTCGAAGAGTTGGAATGATCCTGACCAACGTAAGATGAAGACCATAGATGTGAAAAACCCAAGTTTCTTAAATGACATGAACACACATAGACCATACCTTGAAATAAAGAAATCCGCTTAGAAAGACGCGCTGACACATCGAGGGACCCGGAGATGGCTGAGAAGACCCAAAACGATGAGGCTCCAGAACTCGACGATCTGGTGAGCCTCAACTTCAAGATCACAGAACGGGAACGTCGGGCATTCAAGATGTGGTGCGCATCGAAAGGCCTCACCCAGGTTGAGGCCTTTAAGCAAGGATTTAAGTTATTGAAAGAAAAAGACGAGGCGCGCTGATGAGTTCAGGATACAACATACCGCTGGTGACCGCGCTCTGCGACATCAGCCCGGACGTCTTCTCCATGAGCCGGTCAGAACAGGTGGAACACCTTTCCTCGATCCGGGAGGCGGACATTGGCACCGCGCGCCTGTTCTACGCCCGCAACCACGTAACCTCCGGTATGTCCGAGTTCCTGCGCGGCGCCGTCAAGCGTCTGTCCGGTCAGAGCCAGCAAGCCGTCTTCGAGCTGCGCCAGGCGATGGGGGGCGGTAAGACCCATAACATGATCGCCCTGGGCCTCCTGGCCCGGTTCCCGGAACTGCGCGAGCTGCTCCCGGAAACCATCACCGCCGGGATGGTGGAGGAGCCGGCCGTGATCGCTACCGTCAACGGACGGGACGTGCGCAATTTCATCTGGGGGGACATCGCTGAACAGCTCGGCCGCGCCGAGGAGTTCCGGGACCACTGGATCAGCGGCCCCAAGGCGATGAGCGAGGGGGACTGGATGCGCCTCATCGGGGACCGGCCCACCCTGATCATGCTCGATGAACTTCCCCCCTATCTGGCGGTCGCGCACACCCAGACGGTGGGGCAGGGGACTCTGCTGGACCTGCTGAAATACTCGATTGCCAACCTGTTCTCCGCCGCGATGAAGCTCAAGCGCTGCGTGGTGGTGGTGGCCTCCCTGGACGCCGCCTATGATGAGGCGCGCCGGATCCTGGGCGGCCAGCTCGCGGACCTCCAGAAGGAGACCAGCCGCGGCGCGAAATCCATCACCCCGGTCGACCTGAACACGGGGGAGATCTACGACATCCTCAGAAAACGCCTCTTCACCCGCCTTCCGGACCCGGACGGGGAGGAGGTGGACCGGGTGGCTCAGGCCTATCTGACCACCTACCAGGAGGCGGTCCGGGGGCGGGCGCTTGCGAAATCCGCCGAGCAGATGGCGGATGAGATCGTCGGCTCCTACCCGTTCCACCCCAGCTACAAGGATATTCTGAGCCTCTTCAAGGAGAACGAGAAGTTCCGTCAGACCCGGGGCCTGATCCAGTTCACCGCAAACCTGATGCGGGGGGTCTGGGCGAACAAGGGCCAGGAGGAGGTGTTCCTGATCGGGGCCCAGTTCTTGGACTTCTCCGACCAAGAGACCCGGGACCAAGTCAAGGAGATCGAGCGGTCCCTCGAATCTGCGCTGGCCAGCGACGTCTATGACACGGACGGGTCCGCGCACGCGCAGGGGATCGACGGGGACTGGAATGACCGGGCCGCGACCCAGGTGGCGACCCTCCTGTTCATCTCATCCCTGTCGGACAACACGGACGGGATCCGGGGCCTGCCCCGGGACACCCTGGTCGAGTATCTGGTCGCCCCCGGCAGGGAGCCGACCCGCTTCATCGAGGCGTTCGATCAGCTCCGGGACCGGTGTTGGTATCTGCATAACCGGGACGGGGACCGGTGGTATTTCTCCGACATCGCCAACGTGCGCAAGCAGATCGAGGACAAGGTTGGCAAGATCCCGCAGGACCGGGTCGATGAGGAGATGCGCCGCCGCCTGACGGACATCTTCCGGCCCGTGAACAAGCTCGCCTACTCTGAACTGGTCGTGCTCCCGCGGGTCGATGACGTGAACCTGACCCCGTCGAAACGGACCTGCCTGGTCCTCTCCCCGGACGCGAAGTCCCCGCCCGCCGCCGCGGCCCGGTTCTTCAACGACGTAGTCTACAAGAACGCGTTCTGCGTGGTCGCCGGGGACGGCTCCAAGATGGCCAGCGCGGAGGACAGTGTCCGCCGCCTCCTCGCGATCGCCGCCGTGAAATTGGTCGTGGCGGACACCCCCCGGCACCAGCGGGAGATCGAGACAGAGCAGGAGACCACCGAGATCGGGTTCAACTCCACCGTCAAGAGCCTCTTCAACGCGGTCTGGTACCCGCAGACCAAGGAGCTCAAGAGCGCCCGGATCGACCTCGGCCACTTCCAGGAGCGTGGGGTGATTCAGGGGGAGAGGGCGGTTGAGGCGGCCCTTTCCGGGGGTGGGGCGAAGAAGCTCGTTGAGCTGGACCCGGAACGGATGGACGGGCTAATCCAGCGCTGCGAAGACCAGCTCTTCCCGGAGAACCAGTCCCGGACCCGTTGGTCGGACGTTCTGGAGCGGGCCGCGTCGAACGCGCGCTGGATCTGGCTCCCCCCGAAGGGGATGGAGGAGATCAAGGCGTCCGCTCTGGCGGACGGCCGCTGGGTTGAGGAGAACGGCTACGTCGACAAAAGCCCGCCCCCGCCGCAGCCCCTGATACGGGTCACCCGGATCGGCGGGGACGAGGCGACTGGGGAGAGCGAGCTGGAGCTCGCCGTCTCGAACGCCGGACGGGCTCCGGAGGTGCTGGTAGCCCCGACCCGGGAGGGTCTGGACGCGGGAGAGGTGATCACGGTCGGGACCCACAAGACGACCGAGGTGGAACTGTGGTTTCAGGCCCGCAACCCGGAAACGGGGGAGGTCAGTGACCCCTATCGGTGGTCCGGGTCCATCACCATCACCCATGAGCGGCGCGACAACGCCGGCATGTGGCAGGTGACCCTTGCGGCGCGCCCGGAGGCGGAGCTACGCTGGAACACCACCGGC